>OLOH01000380.1_pt1 | contig 33830 bp, 30 predicted proteins | sample 1673221 | NCBI WGS metagenome assembly OLOH01 (sample SAMEA3136767, study PRJEB25190) | human gut metagenome
GTTTTATTGGTCTGGAACTGGCAGAAAATTTGAGGGAGCTTGGCATGGATGTTACGATTGTCCAGCGGCCTAAGCAGCTGATGAACCCTTTTGACCCGGATATGGCATCCATGATCCATAATGAAATGAGAAAGCATGGGATAAAACTGGTACTGGGCTATACAGTAGAAGGATTTAAAGAAAAAGACAACGGAGTGGAGGTCCTGTTGAAAGATAATCCATCCCTTCAGGCTGATATGGTAGTTCTGGCAATCGGAGTCACACCAGACACAGTATTAGCAAAAGAAGCCGGTCTGGAACTTGGCATCAAGGAAAGTATTGTAGTGAATGACAGAATGGAAACCTCTGTACCGGATATTTATGCTGCAGGTGATGCAGTTCAGGTAAAACATTATGTTACGGGTAATGATGCGCTGATTTCTTTGGCAGGACCAGCCAATAAACAGGGCAGAATCATCGCTGATAATATTTGTGGCGGTGATAGTCGTTACCTGGGCAGTCAGGGAAGCTCCGTTATAAAAGTGTTTGATATGACAGCAGCCACTACAGGTATCAATGAAACCAATGCCAAAAAGTCAGGATTAGAGGTAGATACAGTAATTCTTTCTCCTATGAGTCATGCCGGTTACTATCCTGGTGGAAAAGTGATGACCATGAAGGTGGTTTTTGAAAAAGAGACTTATCGTTTGCTTGGTGCTCAGATTATTGGATATGAAGGAGTTGATAAACGTATTGATGTGCTGGCAACAGCAATTCATGCGGGGCTGAATGCAACCCAGTTGAAAGATCTGGATCTGGCATATGCACCACCTTATTCTTCTGCCAAGGATCCGGTAAACATGGCTGGATTTATGATAGACAATATTGCAAAAGGGACATTAAAGCAATGGCATTTGGAAGATATGGACAAGATTTCTAAAGATAAAGATGTGGTGTTGCTAGATGTGAGAACTGTAGGTGAATTCAGCATGGGGCATATTGATGGATTCAAAAACATACCTGTAGATGAACTGAGAGAACAAATTAGTGAAATTGAGAAAGGAAAGCCTGTGTATCTGATATGCCAGAGTGGTCTGCGCAGTTATATTGCGAGCCGTATTCTGGAAGGAAACGGCTATGAAACGTATAATTTCTCTGGCGGATTTCGCTTCTATGATGCAGTGGTCAATGACCGTGCGCTGATTGAAAGGGCATATGCATGTGGTATGGATTATTAAAAAATAATCACGATATTTTTATAATTTTCTTATAGCATAAAAAGATCCCCTATTTATTAGAATGACTTTCATAATTCTGATAAATGGAGGATTCTTCTTTATATGTTACAGAAAAACAGTTTTATGACCTTTGGAGTGTTTCCAGTCTTTTTGGATCAAGGATTGTGATTTTGCCGCGGGAGAGTTTGACGAGACCCTCGCCTTGAAAGTATCGAAGCATTCGAGTGATAACTTCCCTGTGGGAACCAAGATGGTTTGCGATAGTTTCGTGAGTGATTTTCAGTTCATTTGTTCCTTCGATAGAGGTCTCTTCTAAAAGAAATGAAGCAACACGCTTATCCAAACTCTTCCACATGATTTGTTCAATCAGCCACATGACATCAGAAAAACGGGTAGCCATTAACTCATTGGTATAGTTTGCGACGGGAGCAGATTCCTTCATGATGTCCTTATAGATTTCAGCAGGGATGATCCAAAGATCAGTATCTTTTTCTGCTTCAATGGTTACTTCAAATTGAATGGAGCGTATGATACATGAGGCGGATAAAAGACACATATCCATATCGAACAGACGGTAAAGTGTAATCTCTCGTCCTTCATCTGAAAGTATGTAAGTTCGAAGCTGCCCGGATTTAACCAGTAATAATCCAGTACAATCCAGGTTTCCATTGTGAATGATTGTCCCTTTTTTTACATACTGTGTGATTAAATTGTCTGAAATTATTTTTTTCTGTGCTGTATTTAAGTCATTCCATAGTGGAAAACAATTTTCGAAGTTCATAACCGTTATCTCCTTTACGAACATAGTATACTTGCTTTTTTTAGATGCGTCAATTATATAACTGGCATATGCCATAAATAGAAATAAAAAGAAGTGTAATAAAGTAAATTATCTTTTCTGTGATATCATCACGGAAGCAAGCACTTATTTGGGGTATATTAAGTTCAAATAGGAGAAGGAGTTGAAAAATATGACATCTATAAATATAAATAAAGAAAAGTTTGGACAATTAATTCATAAGGAAAAACCGGTTTTGGTTGATTTCTGGGCACCTTGGTGTGGTTATTGCCGTAGAATTGGAGCGGCTTATGAAAAAATAAGTGAAGAATACAGCGATATTCTTATTGCTGGAAAAGTAAATATTGATGAAGAACCACAGATTGCAGAAGCTGAAAAGATTGAGGTGATTCCTACGCTGGTTTTATATCGAAATGGAAAGGCAATAGATTCTATTGTTGCACCTGAATCAAAAATAATGATAGAGAATTTTATTAATGAAGCATTGGAAAAATAAAAGGAGGACTGCTGTATGAATGAAAATCATGTTTACGATATGATTATCGTGGGGGGAGGACCTGGAGGGTATACTTCAGCATTATACGCAGCCAGAGCAGGATTTGATACCATTGTTTTAGAAAAATTATCTGCAGGTGGTCAGATGTCATTGACCTGGCAGATTGATAACTATCCTGGTTTTGAAAATGGAATTGACGGATTTTCATTGGCAGAGAAAATGCAAAAACAGGCGGAAAAATTTGGCGCTAAAAGTGAATATGCTGAAGTTTTTAATATGGATTTAACAGGAAAGCTTAAGAGAGTAGAAACTAGTTCGGGAATTTATATTGGGAAAACAGTAGTGATTGCTACTGGAGCAAATCCAAGAGAACTTGGTCTCGCTAAAGAAAAAGAATTGATAGGTCATGGGGTTGCTTATTGTGCCTCCTGTGATGGTATGTTTTATAAAGATAAGATCGTGGTGGTTGTTGGTGGTGGAAATTCTGCTGTATCAGATGCTGTTCTTTTAAGTCGAATTGCTAAGAAAGTCATCATTGTTCATCGAAGAGATACATTACGTGCAACGAAAATCTACCATGACCAGCTGATGAAAACTGAAAATATAGAGTTTCGATGGAACAATACAGTAAATGAACTGATTTATGGAGAACGATTGACTGGTGTGCGGTTGAAAGATACAGTTACAGGAGAAGAAAACATTATAGAATGTGACGGCCTGTTTGTGAGTATAGGAAGAAAACCGACAACAGATTTTTTAGATAATCAGATAGAACTGGATAATAAAGGATATATTGTGGCAGGTGAAAACACTGAAACGAGTATTCCGGGTGTTTATGCTGTAGGAGATGTCAGAACAAAGTTACTTCGTCAGATAGTAACAGCAGTGGCAGATGGTGCTATGGCAGTACATATGGCAGAAGAGTATGTGGAGAAATAATAATCAGAATTTGAATAGTGAACTTTTTATACTGAAATATGTACGATTCCAATAATGATATGAACTTATGGGAATATATTGCGGATACTTTGTGAACTTTATCCTGATACAATGATTATGCTGATGAAAGAAGGCATAGATAACTGAATACAAGAAAGAGACGAAAGCCTCAGTAGTTAAGAAAAAACTACTGGGGCTTTTTTTCGTGCCTGAATTTCTCAGCCAATAACTGCGGGCGTATCCCGGCAGGATAAAGGCGGAGCAGGCATGATCCTAAACAGAGGTCCGCCTTCTGGATTTGAAACGAGCAACAAGATTTCAAATTCAGGAGGAACGGATATGTATATTGAACACCCATATTTTTATGAAGGAAAGTACTACGCAAATATTGATGGAGAAATGATCGAGATTACAAAAGAAGTTGCGTATGCGATGAACAATTTTTACAGAAGCAGCAAGGCAAAAAAAGTTGAGATTAAGAACGAACTGGGTGAGGTTGTGGATAAGATGCTGAGAGAAGTACCTTACAGCGGTCAGTCCATTGATGGAGAAGGCTTCATGATTGAGGATTTTCCAGATCTGAACTGTGATGTGGAGCACTGTGTACTGACAAAAATGGAACAGCAGGATATTCACACAGTGATCAATCAACTGAACTCAGAGGAACGCATGATTATTTATGGCATTTTCTTTGAAAACAAGACACAGACACAGATGGCGGAGATTATGGGGATTTCCAGACAGATGCTGTCATACAAGCTGAAATCCACTCTTAATAAGATGCGTGAAATGTATATGAATAAATTTTTTTAAAAAATTTTTTTACCCCTGTTTTCACCATTTTCCGGTTTGATAAATATATGTAAAATCTTTCCAAAACTGTGTTAAATCAAGGAAAATCCGTTTGAATCTATGGGGCTATTTTGGTATAATGAAACAAAACTCTTTCTCTAATAAATAGGAGGGATACCCCTTGAACAAAAAAAGCGCCGCCCGCGCCGCCGCCGTGATTGAGATCGGCTCCAATAATGTGCGGATGCGTGTCTCCCAATGGGCCAAGGGAAATGTAATGACTCTGGACCGTTTGGAATACCCCGTGAATTTGGGGCATGATGTTTTTTCCAACGGCGACATCAGTTTTGACAGTTTGCGGGAACTGTCAAGCGTTCTATCCAAGTTTACCGCCGCCCTGCGTTCGTACAACATTGATAAGCCCAAGGTGATCTCCTGCACCGCGCTCCGGGAAGCGAAAAACCGGGCGCTGGTAGTGGACCAGTTAAAAGTCCGCAACGGGTTGGAAGTTTCTGTGTTGGAGGACAGCCAGGAGAAAGCATATATCTATAAAGAAGTGATTGAGCGTCTGGGAAATGTCAGCCTCCACAGCGGCAACACCTTGATTGCCTATGTGGGTTCCGGCAGCATTGGTATTGCTGTGTACGACGGTCACAAGATCGTCTATTCCCAGAATATCTCCATGGGCGCTTTAAAGCTCCATGACGCTTTGAGCCGTTTGCGGCAGCAAGCCGAAGATTTTTACCACATTATTGAAGAATACCTGGATACGATCTTTAACCGTATCGCCATTGAGGGGTTCCAGGTGAACAACCTGATTGTGACCGGCTCTCAGCTAGAATTGATTGCCCGCCTCTGCAAAGCAGAAGGTTCCCCCTATCAAATCAATGTTCAGGAACTTTCGGCTCTTTACCAGTCTATCCGGTCTGCCACGGTGGAAAGCATTGCCATTCGTTTTGGCATTACGGAAGAACGGGCCGCCTTGCTTTATACCTCTCTTTCCATATACGAGAGCCTGCTGCGCTTCTGCCCTCAGACAGAAACGGTGATTTCTCCCCTGGTGGATATTTCCGAAGCTATGCTCCGCTATCTGTTGGTACCTAAGGCAGAAGTGGGTTTGTCCACGTACTTGAGAGAAAGCGCCCTTGCCTGTGCGGAAACCACGGCTAAAGGGTTTGGCTGCAATTTGGAACATTCCGCGGCCATTGCTCAAATTGCTTGTCAGATTTTCGATAAGCTGAAAAAGGTCCACGGTTTGGATGGTTCCAAACGGCTGCTGCTGGAATTGGCCTCCACCCTGCATAGCTGCGGCAGCTTTGTCAACGTGCGGCAGCACAATCAATGCACCTTTGATCTGATTCAAGGCATGGACCTTTTTGGATTGCGTCAGCGGGAAGTTTTGGAAACCGCTTTTGTGGCGGGCAGCATTTCCAACAATCTGACTACAGAGGAAAATCCTGACTTTGCCTGGCTTCCTATTGAAGAGCGAATCGTCATTTCCAAGCTTGCGGCCATTTTCCGTCTTGCCAATGCGTTGGACAAGTCTCACCGGCACAAGCTGCGGGATTTGAAGATCCATTTGGAAGACGACCAGGTGATTTTCAAAGCCAAGGCTGCGGACAATACCCTGCTGGAACGGTGGGCGTTTGAAGATTCCGCACAATTTTTCAAAGAAGTGTTCGGGCTCTCTCCGGAGCTCTCCATCAAATTCGATATGATATGAGGTGTTCTTCATGGCTGATAAAAAGATGCCCTATTACAACCGGGAACTGAGCTGGATGGACTTTAACGCCCGGGTTTTGGAAGAGGCTACCAAAAAGGAAAATCCCTTGATGGAACGGCTTCGCTTTTTGGCGATCACCGGGTCCAACCTGGATGAGTTTTTCATGGTGCGTGTTGCCGGGGTCAAGGATCAGGTCAACGCCAACTACAAGCAAAAAGGAAATACCTTTGACTTGACGCCTCAGGAACTGCTTCCTCTTTTGGAGGAAAAGACCCACCGCTTTATGGAAAAACAGTATTCCTGTTTCCATCGTTCCATCATTCCTGCATTGGAAAAACAAGGGATTCGCCTGCTCTCTGTGGATGAAATGACCCAAGAGCAAAAAACATATCTTTCCCAGTATTTTCAGCGGGTGTTGTTCCCTGTACTTACCCCTCTGGCTGTGGATGGAAGCCGTCCTTTCCCCCTGCTTGCAAACAAAACATTGAATATTGCCGTGTGCTTAAAAAGCAAAGAACACCACAAAGAAGAGAAGTGCTTTGCCATTGTGCAGGTGCCTTCGATCCTTCCCCGGTTCTTGGAGCTGCCTTCCCAGGAGGGACGTCAGTTCACTTTGCTGGAAGATGTGATCATCCACAAGCTGGATGATCTGTTCGAGCTCCATGATATTGTTGCGGCTTGTCCCTTCCGGGTCACACGAAACTCCGACTTGGAAATCGACGAGGAAGCCGAGGACTTTATGAGCGAGGTGAAAAAGTCCATCAAACGGCGGAAGCGCGGACGTCCCGTACGATTGGAATTGCTCAACAAGTGCAGCGCCGACATCAAGGCGTTCCTGATCGAAATGCTCAAGATCAAGAAAACGGAAATCTACGAGCTCCCCGGGCCTTTGGATTTGACGTTCCTGTCCAAATTTGCCGGTTTGTCCGGATTTGAATCCCTGTGCTTCTCCCCCATTCGCCCGGTCAATCCTCCGGCTGATTTCTGGGGATATACGGATATTTTCCAAGCCATTCGGGAAAAAGACCGGATGGTGCATCACCCCTACGAAAGTTTCGACTGGGTGGTACGCTTTATCGAACAGGCTGCCGAGGACGAAAATGTACTTGCCATCAAACAGACACTGTACCGTGTCAGCGGCAATTCTCCCATTATCGCTGCGTTGATCAAGGCTGCGGAAAACGGCAAGCAGGTCACCGTGCTGGTGGAATTGAAAGCGCGTTTCGATGAGGAAAACAACATCAACTGGGCAAACAAATTGGAAAAGGCCGGGTGCCATGTAATCTATGGCTTGCAGGGCTTGAAAACCCACTGCAAAATCGCTTTGGTGGTGCGGCAGGAAGAAGACGGTATCCGCCGGTATCTGCATCTTGGCACGGGTAACTACAATGACTCTACCGCCAAAATTTACACCGACATTGGATTGTTTACCTGCAACAGCCAATATGGCGCGGATGCCTCTTCCTTGTTCAACGTTATTACCGGGTATTCCCGTCCGCCGGAGTATCGCCATTTTGTGGTGGCGCCTCACGGCATGCGTACCTTCTTCTGCCGTATGATCCGCAACGAAACGGAAAACGCCAAAAAAGGATTGCCCAGCGGCATCACTGCCAAGGTGAACTCCCTGGTAGACCCGGAGATCATTTCCCTGCTGTATGAGGCCTCCCAAGCCGGTGTGCCGGTAAAACTGGTTGTCCGCGGGATCTGCTGTTTGATTCCCGGTTTGGAGGGAATCAGCGACAACATTACAGTCATCAGCATTGTGGGACAGCTTTTGGAACACAGCCGTATCTTTAAGTTTGAAAATGCAGGCAATCCGAAAATCTACATGGGCAGCGCCGACTGGATGCCTCGTAACCTGGATCGCCGCATTGAACTGGTGTTCCCAATTGAGGACGAAGAATTGAAGCAGCGGGCGTTCCAGATCTTGGATATTCTTCTCAGCGACAATACCAACGCACGGATGATGCTTCCCGACACAAGTTACCAGCATGTGAGCCGTCGTGGAAAAACTGCTTGCAGCAGCCAGCTTACCTTCTATCGTATCGCTCAGGAGCGGCTGAAGGCAAAGCAAGAAGTGGAGAAAGATAGCCCTCTCATTCCCATCCACTCTGCGGAGGAAGCTGGAAACGCTTGACACTGATAAATTCTCTGTTACAATGATATTAGAATTGTACACAGTTATAAAACCGGTGATCCGGTGGATTTCTTTCAGAGAGGATGATACAAAGTGAAAAGAGTGGGTATTCTCACCAGTGGCGGAGACTGCCAAGGCCTGAACGCTGCAATTCGGGGTGTAGCAAAAGGGCTTTATCAGGAGTTTGGCAAAGACGTGGAAATCTACGGTATCAAGGACGGCTATAAGGGGTTGATCTTCGGCGAGTATAAGAAGATGTCGGAATCTGATTTTTCCGGCATTCTCACCTTGGGCGGCACCTTGCTGGGTACTTCCCGTCAGCCTTTCAAAACAATGCGGGTCATCGATGAAAACAGCGTGGACAAAGTGAAGTCCATGAAGGACAACTACAAAAAAATGAAGTTGGACTGCCTGGTGATTCTGGGCGGCAACGGCACTCAAAAAACCGCCAACCTTCTTCGGGAAGAGGGCCTGAATGTCATCCATCTTCCCAAGACCATTGACAACGACATTTGGGGTACGGATATCACTTTTGGATTCCACAGCGCTGTGGAAATCGCCACCAACGTTATTGACTGCATCCATACTACCGCAACCTCTCATGGCCGTATTTTCATTGTGGAAGTTATGGGTCACAAAGTGGGTTGGCTGACCCTTTCCGCCGGTATTGCCGGTGGAGCGGATGTGATCCTGTTGCCGGAAATCCCCTATGACATCAACAAGATCGCTAAGACGCTGAACAATCGCATTGAAAGCGGGAAAAACTTCTCCATCTTGGCGGTTGCGGAAGGCGCTATTTCCAAGGAAGAGGCAGCTCTCTCCAAGAAGGAATTCAAAAAAGCCCGGGCAGATTTCAAACATCCTTCCATTGTGTATCGGATCGCGGAAGAACTGTCTGAAAGGATCGACAACGAGATCCGTGTTTGCGTCCCTGGGCACTTCCAGCGCGGCGGAAGCCCCTGTGCATATGACCGTGTACTTTGCACTCGTTTGGGCGCTACGGCAGCGCGCTTTATCAAAGAGAAGACTTTCGGCGTCATGGTGGGCGTTGTCAACGGCAAGTGTGTGCCCGTCCCCCTGAAGGATGTGGCCGGTAAGCTGAAGAGTGTTCCGGTGGACTGCGATGAGATTCAGGCAGCCCGTCAAATCGGCATCAGCTTCGGCGATTGATTTTTCAAAACCATTCATAAATTGCACGCCCGGCCGGGGTTTTCCCTGCCGGGTTCTGCTATTGTATGAAATAAGAGGTGAATCTTAAATGCAATACTCTGTCAGCCTTTACAGCTTTAACAGTGCAATCCAAAAGGGCGAGCTGACTCCTTTGGAGTGTGTGAAAATCGCCGCGGAACTGGGTTTCGATGGGGTTGAAGCGGTGGACTTTGTGAATTTCAACTGTCCCCCGGAAGAGAGACAGGCAAAAGCGCTGGAGTTAAAAGAAACTGCCGCTCAAAATGGGGTCGCTATCTCTTCCCTGGCCATTGGCGCCGATTTTCTCAATGGCAGCGATGGTGATAGGGACCGGGAAATCCAGCGCGTCAAAGAATATGTGGATCTTGCGGCGTTGATGGGTGCTCCCCGGATGCGTCACGACATTACCCAGGGGTATACAGGGGACAACTATCAAAGTTATGAGAGTTTGATTCCCACCTTGGCAAAGGCCGTTCGTGAAGTGGCGGAATATGCCGCTTCAAAGGGTGTGAGCACCATGACGGAAAACCATGGGTTCTTTTCCCAGGATTCCTGTCGGGTGGAAAAGCTTTACACCGCGGTGAACCATCCCAATTTTGGGCTTTTGTGTGACATGGGAAATTTCCTTTGTGCCGATGAAGATCCCAGCAAGGCTGTGGCGCGGGTGGCGCCGTATACACGGTATGTTCATGCCAAAGATTTTATCTGCAAAAGTTTTTACAGCGAAGACCCTGGCGAAGGTGCTTTTCGGTCTCGTGGCGGCAATTTTCTGCGTGGGACGATTATCGGGCACGGCAATGTGCCTGTGAAACAATGTCTCCACCAGCTGAAAGCTGCCGGGTTCGACGGTACCATCGCCATTGAGTTTGAAGGGCTGGAGCCCCCTGTTGATGGGGTGCGCATTGGCCTAGCAAATTTAAAAAAGTATTGGAGTGAGTGTTAATGTCTGTCAAAGAAGTATTTCTCGATTTGGTATCTTACAGCACTGGGTCCGATGAGACCACTGGTACTGTTCCCAGCACGCCCGGCCAAAAGGTCTTGGGTGCGCACATTGTGGAACTGATGAAACAAATGGGTGTTGAAGATGCCCACATGGACGAATTTGGCTATGTGTACGGCACGATTCCTGCCAACGATCCCAGACAGAATACGGTGGGATTTATTGCCCACATGGATACTTACGGTGGGGTCAGCGGGGAAAACATCAAACCCCAGGTCATCGAAAACTATGACGGAAGCACCATTGCTTTGGGCGAAAGTGGCCTTTCCCTCTCCCCGGAAGCCTTTCCTTCCTTGGAAAAACATATTGGCAAAACGTTGATCACAACCGATGGTACCACGCTTTTGGGCGGCGATGATAAAGCCGGCATTGCTGAGATCCTTTGCGCTGTGGAGGAGATCATCAAGGAAGGCAAGCCCCACGGCACTGTGAAGATCGGTTTTACCCCCGATGAGGAAATTGGCGAAGGTCCCGACCATTTTGATGTGAAGGGTTTTGGCTGTGATTACGCCTACACTGTGGATGGCGGTTCCCTCGGCGGTATGGATTACGAAAACTTCAACGCTGCTTCCGCGGTGGTGGAAGTGGAAGGCGTTTCTTTCCACACTGGCAGCGCTAAAAATAAGATGATCAACTCCATGAACGTGGCTATGGAATACTGCGCGCTTCTTCCCAAAGACCAGGTGCCCGAGCACACGGAAAAATACGAAGGCTTTATTCATCTGGATTCCATCAAGGGAAATGTGGAGCATACGGTGATGCAGTTCCTGATTCGGGATCACGACAGCAAACTGTTCCAGCAGAAAAAGGAACTGATGGGTCAAGCTGCTTCCTATATCAACGTGAAGTATCCTACTCAGCCTGTTACCTTGACCGTGAAAGACTCCTACCGCAACATGAAAGAGAAGATCCTTCCCCGTATGAACATTATTGAAAGCATGGAACAAGCTATGCGGGAAAATGGTGTGGAACCTGTTTCCACTCCCATCCGTGGTGGTACCGATGGAGCCCGGCTTTCCTTTATGGGTCTCCCCTGCCCCAACATTTGCACCGGCGGCGCGAACGCTCACGGTAAAATGGAATATGTGGTAGTGGACGACATGGAAAAGATCAAGGACATTATCAAAACTGCCATTTATAATGTAAAATAATTACTGAGAGGGCTGGATTATGCTGAGATTTGGAACCATCGGCTCCGGATGGATTGTGGACGAGTACATTCACGGAGCAAAAGACAGCGGCCTGTGGGAGCTGACTGCGGTTTACTCCCGCACGGAAGAACGGGCCAAGGCTTACGCTGAAAAACACGGGGCAAAGCACGTTTTCACCGATTTGAAGGAAATGGCTGCTTCAGAAGAAATTGACGCGGTATACATTGCCAGCCCCAATGCTTTACATTATGAGCAGAGCAAACTTTTTTTGGAACAGGGCAAACATGTCATTTGTGAAAAGCCCTTGTGTGCTCAGGCGGACAAAGTGGCGGAACTTCAGAAGATTGCCAAAGAGCGGGGCGTAATTTTTCTGGAAGCCATTATGTTTCTTCATCTTCCTCAGCGAAAGATTTTGGAGCAGGCCATTAGTGAGCTTGGAAAAATCACCTTGGTGAAATTGGACTTTTGCCAAAGGTCCTCCAAGTTGGACGGATATTTAAACGGAAGTCTGCCCAATATTTTCAATCCCGCTTTGGAAACAGGTGCTTTGATGGACCTGGGTGTGTACTGCGTTTATCCTGCTTTGGCGCTTTTTGGAGAACCGGAAAGCTTTACCATTGATCCCTTTATGCTGAAAAGTGGAGCGGATGGTGCAGGGATTATCACCCTGCGGTATGCGGACAAGCTTGTCACGTTGACCTATTCCAAGTTGGGGCAAGCAGGCGCTAACAGCGATTTCCAGGGCACGGACGGCACCCTGTCGGTGGAATCCATTTCCCGGGTTGCGGGTCTTTCCCTGTGGCGCAAGGATGGCACGGTGGAACAGCTTTTTGGCGACGAGGAAAAATACAAGCTCATGGGCTGGGAGGCAAAAGATTTTTACCGGTATATCACCCAGCCGGAAGCATCTGCTCAGGAATATGCCCTGTGTGGGCAGCTGAGTTTCCAAGTGGCGTCGTTTATGGAGAAAGCTCGGAAACAGGCTGGAATCTATTTTGCCAGTGACCAAGAATAAGCTGGTGTACATAAAAAACGGTGGAAGCTTTTACACTTCCACCGTTTTTATTTTACTCGGCAATGATGTAAGGTTCCAATTTTGCAAAGGTCTTTTCCCCTATACCGGAAACCTCCATTATTTCCTCAATGTCATAGAAGCCATTGTTCGCTTCCCGGTAATCGATGATTCGCTGTGCCAGGGCAGGACCGATACCAGGCAGCTGATCCAGTTCTTCCAGGGTAGCAGTGTTGAGATTGATGCTTTTCTCCACCAATACTTCCTGGGGGCCGGATGGGTCGGACTCCACCAATTCTTCCTCTTGAGAGACTGTCTCTTCTACCGTCTCTTCTTGAGAGGTTACCACTGGTACGGATTCCTGGGATGCTGTTGACGCCGGACTAGCGGTCACCACTTGATAAAACTGAAGGGGCCGCACAGAGTATATGCCGATGAGGACTGCGGCTGTTATGACCGCAGCGGTCAGCAACAACACCCAGCGAAATTTCGTTTCCCGGTCCATGGCTTCACACTTCTTTCAGCTTTCGGAGAAACTCTGTAAAATAGGATGGCAGGGGCGCTTCAAATTCCAAATACGCTCCGGAACGAGGATGGACAAACCCGATCTTTCCTGCGTGCAGGCATTGCCCTTCGAGAGAAGTTATCACTTTTTTGGGGCCATACACAGGGTCCCCCGCCACGGGATGGCCTAAAAAAGCCATGTGCACCCGAATTTGGTGTGTGCGTCCTGTTTCCAAACGCAGCCGCAGCTGGGTAAAATCCCGAAAACGCTTTACGACCCAGAAGTGGGTCACAGCACGTCTGGCAGAGGGTGATTGGGGTAACACAGCTATTTTCTTCCGGTCCGTGGGATGGCGTCCCAAGGGCTGGTCCACCGTGCCGGAATCCTCCTTGAAAGATCCATATACCACCGCACTGTATTCCCGAGTGAACGAATGGGCTTGGATCTGTTCGGCCAATCGGGTATGGGAAAAATCGTTTTTGGCCACGATCAGCAAGCCACTGGTATCCTTATCAATGCGGTGCACGATTCCCGGTCTGGCCACGCCATTGATGCCGGAAAGGGAATCACCACAGTGGTAAAGCAACGCATTTACAAGGGTTCCTTGCTCATGGCCAGGCGCTGGGTGCACCACCATGCCTTTGGGCTTGTTGACCACCAGTAAATCGCTGTCTTCGTAAACAATGTCCAACGGGATATTCTCCGGCAACACTTCCAGCGGGCGGACCTGAGGAAGTTCCACCAGGATCTGATCCCCAGGTTTGAGCTTTGCGCTTTTGGAAAGGATTTTCCCTTGACAGGTAACACAGCCGTTCTCAATCAGGTTTTGGATGGCAGAACGTGTCATATCCTCCAGGGACGCGGCGAGCAGTTTATCCACCCGCTGCCCAGCTTCTTTAACAGGGATCACCAGCTGGCGGCTCATGGCTTTTCCTCCGCCCCTTTTGGACTTTCATCCTCGCTGCGAGTGAAGAAAAGAACATGGATGACAAACAGCACCGCTCCTACAGTGATGCAGCAGTCGGCAAAATTGAATATGTAATCAAAAAACATCACATGGATGTAGTCTACCACAAAGCCGTGAACCAACCGGTCAATTAAATTCCCAAATCCGCCGGCGATCAACAAAGCAGATGTGGCATAACTAAAGAAAGTATGGTGCTTATAGCGGAACAACAGCACAATGATCAAAACCGACGCAATCACAGTTACGGCTAACACCAGCCACATGAAGTTTTTAAACAGCCCAAAGGCCGCGCCGGTATTTTCTACGTAGGCGAATTCCAATAATCCTGGAATCACTGTAACAGCGCCCACCGGCTTTAAATCCGCCAATACAAAATATTTGATTATCTGGTCCAAAGCCAGCAGCACAACAGCTACCACCAACACCGCTGCCGCAGTGGCAATAGCCCGGTTTGATTTCTCCTGTTTCAAAGCGATCTCCTTTTCCTGGACATTGAAAGTTGTAAAGAGGGCGCAAAGAAAGCTTTGCGCCCTCGGCTATCCATATAGTTTATCTTCTGCGCTTTTTATTGCCCAAATCCACGTTGTCTCCGAATTCCAAATTGCTGAAGTTGGAGGCTTTTTCTTTTTGCAAAGACTCGGGAATGTCCGCATATGCCTTCAGATCAATGCCAACCTGGGTCAGATCGTCGTCCTCCGGGTACCCGGCAGGCTCACGGCGCAGCTGCTCCCTGCTGTAATCCACCTTGTCATGCAGAGTGGTATTTCCTGGGGCCACCGGCTCCTCCTGCGGGGGCGCCTGACGGACTGGCTGCTTTTTGGCCTCTACAGGTTTGGGCTGAGGCTCCGGCTGAGGTTCGGGAATGACTTCCTGAACAGGTTCCGGCTGGGGTTCCGGTTCGGGTTCCGGATCCGGCTCGGGAGCGGTCCGAGTGGAAGGCTGAGGCTGGGGCTGAGGAGCAACCGGCGCCACCGGAGCGGGGGCCGGGTCCTTCAGGCGGAAGCTGGGAATATGATTGATGCATTCCAAATGTTTTTTATACATCTCCAGCAAAGAAACACGGAAGGTAGAAACCTGGCGCTTCATCTCTTCCAGCTCGGTTCTCTTTTGGTCAACCTGGATTGCATATTCCCGGGCAGCACGAGCTGCATCGTCCCGAGCGGTTGCCAAGATATTTTTGGCATTGTCCTCGGCGTCAGCAAGCATAACGGCGGCTTTGCCCTTTGCCTCCTGGATAGACTCTTTGGCCAATTTTTGAGCGCTGAGAATGGCTTCCTTGATGCCGTCCTCTTCTTCCCGGTAGGATTCTATTTTCTGCGCCAAAATGCCTAACTTCTTCTGAAGTTCCACATTTTTCGCTTTCAACTCATTGACCTGAGTTCTCAGCTCTTCTACTTGCTGGGTAATCTGAGCGCTCTGCTGGACAGCGTTATCGCGTTCTGTCTGAAGCTGGGTAAAAGATTCCACAACTTCGTCGATAAAATTATCTACATCCTCCGGCTTGTATCCGGAAAACCCTGCTTTTCCAAAGCTTACCTCATTGATTTCTTTTACGGTCAACATTTGGAAGTCCCCCTTATTGAAATTTCCTGCATTTCACCACAAGTCGCCCCTTGCTGGTCAAAGGGCCCAGTTGATCTATAATAAAGCGTCCTTGCCTGCGCACAGAAAGCAAATCCTGTTCTTTTACTTTCTGTGAAACCGATAAGCTTTCCCGGTGATTGACAGACACAAGACCTGCCGTGATCAGCCCAGCGGCTTTTTCACGACTGGTGCGGCATACAAAGGCGATTAGGCAATCCAACCTTTCCGAAGCCACAACGCCGCTCATTTCCACAAATTCATGAGCCCCGGGCAGCGGACCTTCCCACGACAAGGAGGTCTTTACCCCTACCCGGCCAATTTTACGAATGTTTTGGAGAAAATACTCCCCCATTTCTTCCCGGAGAAAAGCCACACACTGGCCTTCTCCCACTAAGATATCCCCGATCACAGACCGCTCTACTCCCAAGGACATAAAAGAGCCCAAGAAATGACGGTGAGTGAGCGCGTCCTCTTTCCGATAGGAAAGCGCAAAAGGAGTGATGGGAAAAAGCTCGGTGCTGGGTTCCAGGTAATCCGGGAAAAATCCCAACATCACTCGCTCGGCGTTTTCATGTCCGCCCCAAAACAGGAAGGTCACATCTTTCCGTCTTGCGAGATAATCCTGGCAAAATACGGCCTGTGCCTCATCTAAAAACCCCAAAAAGCAGGGGCGTTTCCGGCCCAGCTTGATGTGGTCTTCCAGACGGGCAGTAAGTAATTCTTGGTCGTTTGGCATATGTGTTCTTTAGAAGTAGACGCCGCTGTTTTCCAGCTCATCCAGCACGTCGTCGCCAGTTAAATCTACATTGTAGGGCGTAATGATAAAGGTGTTTGTGGCAATCCGTTTGATTTTCCCGTTGTTGGCATAGGCCACACCGCTTAAAAAGTCCACAATACGCCGGGAAACCTCTTTTTCTGTTTTTTCCAGGTTAAGCACCACCGTATGCCGCTGGAGCAACTCATCCGCAATAGCACGGGTCTCTTCCCCAAAAGAAATGGGCTTAAAAAGCACCACTTGCAGTTGAGCTTTGGCATTGATATTTACCACACGGTTCCCACCGGACGATTCGCTGCGCGGGGCAAAATCGGAGAAAGAATAGGAGGAAGATCTGCGGGGCTCGCTGTAAGTGCGGCTGTTGCTTTCTTCTTCCTGTTCGCCTTCGTCGTCGTAATATTCTTCATATTCGTCATCTGGCGGATTCCACATCTTTTGAAGTTTATCAACCAATCCTGCCATAGGAAAATTACCTCCTGAAACGGAAAATTAGTGCTGTGGGTATGCCCGTTTTCCAAAAAGCGACGAGCCTACCCGAACCATAGTGGCTCCACAAGCGATCGCTTCAGGAAAGTCCGAAGACATGCCCATGGACAAACAGTCCATACGTACATTATCTAATTTTTTTGCGGCTATGTCAACATAAGATTGGCGCACAGCGGAAAAATAACCGCAAAGTTTGGCCTTATCCTCGCAAATGGGAGGAATTGCCATCAATCCGCTTACCTGAATCCCGGGAAGTTGACGGATTTCATCCACACATTCCAGCAAAGCTTCAGGCAAAACGCCGCCTTTACTCTCTTCCCTGCCAATATTTACCTCCACTAACACTTTCATGGAAGTATTTTCCTTGACACACAAACGGGAGATTTCTTTTGCCAGTTTTACGCTTCCCACAGATTGAATACAACTGACTTTCCCAATGAGGTATTTCACCTTATTGGTTTGCAGTTGGCCGATGAATTGAACGTCGCAATGCTCTTTATGAAGCCCGTCATACTTTTCCAACAGCTCCTGCACTCGGTTCTCTCCCATGCAGGAAAGGCCGTGGTCGATGGCGTGATTGATCACTTCCAAGGGCACTGTTTTCGTGGCGGCGAGTAAGGTGATCTCTTCCGGTTTTCTGCCGGACTTTTCAGCCGCTCTGGCGATTTCCTCCATAATGCGGGGGTAGTTTTCATCGAACATCTGAAACCGTTCATTGTACGATTTTTCCATCATAGAGATCCGTCCCTTCTATCACAACCTGGTCATACAACTGAATGGTGGAATTTGTCACCAAAGACGCTTGCTCATCCGAGGAAAGCTCTGTCTTACAGATGGCATATCCGTTTACCGAATGATCGGTAAAGATCTGCACAAATTCCAGTTGCCCACCATACAACACATAAACGCCCCGGACGTTTTTCTGCACTTTTGTGACTGTGTTGCTGTTTTCGTCCGTGGTGGTGTATTCCACGTCTTCAAACCGCAACGCCCGTTCGTTGACCAACACTCCGGAATAGGTCGCCACTGTTACTTGGACCGCTTCGTTCCGCACAGAGGCAATGTCGGAATCCATATAGGAACATTCGAAGATCACAGCGGTTTTTCCGGTTTCACTGTCAAAGTTTTTGGCGACTACAGTTGCGGGAATCTGTTCTGTGCTGGCAAAAGGAATATCCAGGTACACGCTTGTCACATCTTCCAAATGGACCATGTCGTTTTCATCGAACACACAGGCCACATACCAGTTAAAGTCCCCGCAGATTTTACCCACCGCGGAACTGTCCGCTGTAGTGTCCTGAGCAAGCAGGTCTTCCACCTGAGAAACGGTCAAGTTTTCCACGTCTTCCACGTTAACTGCGTTTTCCAGTCCGTCCACCGTGCTGATAAAATATCCGGCTTCCGGCGCTTGGATGGTGCCAATGGCGGAGCCTGTCTGGCTTTTCAAGGCGTCCCTTTGGCTTTCCAACTGGCTGATGCGCTGTGAATAATCTTCTGCGCTTTCCTCACCGATCACCAACTGGCGCCGTGCCAGGGCAGTCAAAAGATTTCCTTTCCAACTGGACAGATCGGAAAAACTGCTTTCATTTACGCCTTTTGTGATTTGACCAATAGCGGAATAGATCTGCTCCCCCAGCATAGACGGGTTTGCCACGAAATAATCCGCAGGTTTGGAAAGGGCCTGCAGATTTTCGATCTCGCTGTTAAGCTGATCGATCTCTCGTTGGGAAGCAGCGTCGCTTTCCGTAGAGAACACATCGGCAATCACTCCATTGTCTGCTACACGGGTTCCATCCGCCACTTGGTAGCTCAATACGCCATTGGCTTTTTCGTCGATCACGGTTTCATTTCGGATGACAAAGCCCTGGGACTGGAGCACATCGGAAACTTGGCCATACATGGCGGTTTCTGTCTTGAGCGCTTTGTGTGTGGCTTGGTATGCCTGGTACCCCACGTAAAGCAGCACGAGCAGAGCCAGGATCAACGCTCCTGCCGTACGGATCTTTTTACTGTTCAAAGGCCGTGTCTCCTTTCCATACGCCCCATTTTTGGAGCAGATCTAAGCTTGCTTGCAGCAAAGCAGTTTTGTCCGGGAAATCGTCCACATAAAGGAATTCAACCCGCTCTTCCCGTTTGAACCAAGTGATTTGTCTTTTGGCATAGCGGCGACTTTCCTGTTTGATATTTTCCACCGCTTCCTCCAAGGGGATTTCTCCCCGAAAATAGGGAAACAGCTCCTTATATCCGATTGCTTGGGCCGCTGTGGGAATTTTCTTTTCTCCTTGGCAGCGCTGGAAAAAGGCTTGCGCTTCTTCCAACAGCCCCATTTGCATCATGCGATCCACTCGCAAATTGATGCGCTGATAAAGAGTTTCCCGATTTCGATAGCTCAAACACAGCATAACATACTGATACGGAGATTCTGCGCTGTGGGAACGCTCGGCCTGGGCGGAAAACGGTTCGCCGCACAACTGGATATACTCCAACGCGCGAATCACACGTTTGACATTGTGAGGGTGAATTTCTCCAGCGGCTTTAGGGTCAAGACGCTCCAGACGCTGATGCAGCGCCTCCGGACCCACCTGTTCCGCCTCTTGGAATAAACTCTGCCGCAAGGCTTCATCACGAGCTTGTTCCTCGAAAGCGAAACCTCTGAGCAAGGACCTGGCGTAAAGCCCGGTTCCTCCCACAAGGATGGGGAGCTTTCCGCGAGCGTGAATCTCATGGATCAGCTTGCCTGCTGTCTCTACATAGTCGGAAACGCTGAAAGGTTCCTCCACCGGGAGAAAACTTATCAAGTGATGGGGCGCGGCAGCCAGCTCTTCCGGGCTGGGCTGGGCTGTTCCAATGGGGAGCCCTTGGTAAATCTGCATGGAATCACAGGAAACGATCTCTCCCCCCAGCCGCCGGCACAACTGGATTCCCAAATCGGTTTTACCTGTAGCTGTGGGGCCTACCACTGCTGCTACAGGGATCTTCTTCTCTAATACCATAGCTGACCTCACGCTCGGCCGAACTGCCGCTCGATCTCCTGACGGCGCAGGAGAATGTAAACCGGACGGCCATGGGGACAATACCGCACATCGGGATTTTGCTCCAGTTCTTCCGCCAGAGAGATCATTTCCTCCCGAGTGATGGAATCCCCCGCCTTCATAGCGGCACGGCAGGCTACATTGTGGTACACCCAATCCAGATGTTCCGTGGTCATGCGGTTTTTCAAGGAAGCCAAATACCCGGCAATTTCCATGACGGCTTCCGCAGCGTCGCCCCCATCCAACAGCAGTGGTGCTGACCGTACCAGCACAGTGCCAGTGCCAAAATCTTCCACTTCAAATCCTGCTTTGGAAAAATCCTCCACATGATTCAAAACGGCGGTATATTCCTCTTTATCCAGAGTGACCGTTACCGGCTCCAGCAATGTTTGAGCTTCTCCCCCGGCATTTTCCCTTTTTAACCGTTCGTACAACAGGCGCTCATGAGCTGCGTGCTTGTCGATGAACATCAATTCGTCCGCGCTGTATTCCACCACCAGATAGGTGCCGAATGCTTCGCCGATCACCCGGGAATGGAATTCGCGCAAAGGTGCGGGGGAAGCAGGCACTGCCGGTGTTTCTTCCACGGGCAATGGCATGTCTTCCGGCAGAGTGGATACTGTAGCAGGAGGCGTTTCCGGCAAAGGAGGACGTTCCTCTTCTTGTGTGGGAACTTGGGCAGGGGGAGTTACCACCTGCTGCCTTTCGGGCTGGGGTTCCCGGTCCAAAATATCTTCCAAGAAATGGGAAAATGTAGGTTCTGTTTTCGTTTGTACACCACTGTCCTGTAGGAGCAGGGAGTTCGTTTCTTCCCGATGGGGTTTCTGGACAACAGGAGGCTGGAAAACGGGTTTCTGAACCGCTGTAGGTTGCTTTACAACCGGCGGCTGGAAGGTTGCAGGAGTTTTGGGAATCTCCATGCGAAGCTGTTCTTGCTTTTCCGGGTTAGGTGCAAAAGGTGACACAGTAAGCCGCTGCTTCAACTCCATCACTTTTGGACGGTCCCCAGCATGAAGAGCCGATTTTACCCCGTGGTACACCGCGTCAAAAATAGGTCTTTCGTTGACAAAGCGCACTTCTAATTTGGCAGGATGAACATTTACATCCACCGCCCCAAAGGACAGTCGCATATGAAGCACACAGGCGGGAAATTTCCCCACCATAATGGACCCCTTATACGCTTCTTCCAAGGCAGCCATCGCGGTGCGGCTGCGAATGTACCGGCCATTGATAAAGAAATTCTGCATGCTGCGGTTGGGCCGGCTGGAAGAAGGAACGCTGATATATCCCTCCACTTTCACGTGGCCCAATTCGTAATTTACAGGAATCAAGGTGCTGGAAAACTCTCTGCCGTAAACGGCGTAAATCGTGGAAGAGATCTTTCCGTCCCCCGGCGTATGAAGTTGTTCCTTGCCGTCCCGGATAAACCGGAAGGAGATCTCGGGGTGGGACAGGGCCAGCTTGTCCAAAATCCCTGCTACGGAATTGCCCTCAGTAGAGTCTTTTTTCAGGAACTTCATTCTGGCAGGGGTGTTGTAAAACAGATCCCGCACCAAAATGGTGGTGCCCTCCGGACACCCAGCTTCTTCCAATGAGTACTCTTCCGAACCGCCGCCCACATACCGAACACCGCTTACAGCGCCGGAAACACGGGTGAGCAGTTCCACGTGGGCTACGGCGGAAATGGAAGCGAGCGCCTCTCCCCGGAATCCCAAAGTTGCAATGGAATTCAAATCGTCTTGCTGTGCTACCTTACTGGTAGCGTGACGCAGAAACGCTGTAGGGACATCCTCCGGCGCAATGCCGCAGCCGTTGTCGGTCACCCGCATAAAGGTGACTCCGCCTCTGCGGATCTCTACCGTGATGATGGTCGCTCCAGCGTCTACGGAATTTTCTACAAGCTCTTTGATCACGGAGGAGGGCCTGTCAACCACTTCTCCGGCGGCAATAAGCTCCGCCACTTGCTTATCAAGCACTTGGATTTTAGGCATCATCCCGCCTCCTTTACAAAACAAAGGGATTATTTCAGCATACTGGTCAGTTCAAACAGGGCATTCATGCACTGGATGGGCGTCAAAGCGTTTACGTCCAGTGAGCGAAGTTTCTGGAGCACTTCCCCATCTACGGAATCCATAGTGAGCTGCACAGGTTCCTCGGAAAAACGATGGTGTGAAGGACGCTTTTCCTCTCCCCCGGTCTTTTCCAGTTCGGCCAGCACCTGTTTTGCCCGCTTGATCACTTTGTCAGGTACGCCGGCAAGTTTGGCCACTTCGATACCAAAACTGTCGTCAGCGCCACCACGGACGATTCTGCGCAGGAACGTGATGTCATCTCCCCGTTTTTTAACGGCGATATTGAAATTCTTTACCCCGGGAAGAATGTCCTCCATGGCAGTCAATTCGTGATAGTGGGTGGCAAACATGGTTTTTGCCCCCACCAGTTTTTTATCATGCACATATTCCAGCACCGCACGGGCGATGCTCATTCCATCAAAGGTAGAAGTCCCGCGGCCGATCTCATCGAAAATGATCAAGCTGTTTTGGGTGGCATTTTTCAGAATATCCGCCACTTCGCTCATTTCGATCATAAACGTGGATTGCCCTGCGGAAAGGTCATCGGACGCGCCCACACGGGTGAAAATGCTGTCCACGATCCCCACTTCCGCTACGGCTGCCGGAACAAAACATCCGATTTGGGCCATGATAGTGATAATGGCTGTTTGCCGCATAAAAGTGGATTTACCAGCCATATTCGGTCCGGTGATAATCGCCACTCGGTTGTCGTTCATGTCCATGTCCACGTCGTTAGGAACAAAGGGGGTATCGTGGAGCAGGGCTTCTACCACGGGGTGGCGGCTGTCTTTCAAGTACAGCTTCCCGCTGAGATTGATCACAGGGCGGGTATAATCGTTCTTCACGGATACCACCGCAAAGGAGCAGAGTACGTCCAGCACTGCCACGGCTTTGGCAGAGGACTGCACCCGGGAGAGCTGGGCTGCCACATGCTGCCGGACTTCTTCGAAGAGCTTGCTCTCCAAAGCAATGGATTTATCATGGGCGCCTAAAATACGGTTTTCCAGGTCTTTCAATTCCTGGGTGATGTACCGTTCGCCATTTGTCAGAGTTTGCTTGCGGATGTAGTCCTCCGGCACTTGATTTTTATAGCTGTTGGAGACCTCTATGTAATAGCCGAACACACGGTTGTACCCTGTTTTTAATTTGGGGATTCCTGTGCGCTCCCGTTCACGGGCTTCCACCGCCGCGATCAGCTCCCGGCCACCGTTCATGTCCCGTTTGACTTCGTCCAGCTCTTCGTTGTAGCCTTCCCGGATAATGCCGCCCTCACGGATGGTAAAGGGCGGATCGTCCACTATGGCGGAATCGATCAACTTGGCCACGTCCTCCAACCCGTCCAGCTCTTGATTGAGCTGCCGAAGCAAGGTGGACTGGCACCCCGCCAACAGTTCTTTTAGTCCGGGCAGACGCTTTACCGCCGCGGAAAGGGACCTGAGTTCCCGACCGTTGGCAGAACCGTAGACGATTCGGGTCATAATGCGCTCCAAATCGAAAATCCCTGTCAGCTGTTGGGAAATATCATCTAAAAGCTGGGGGTTTTGGAAAAGCTCTTCCACAGCGTTCTGCCGGCGTGTGATCCGGGCAGGGCTCAAAAGAGGCTGTTCCAACCAAATTTTGATCAGCCTTTTTCCCATTGCGGTTTTGGTCCGGTCCAAGACCCACAGAAGCGATCCTTTTTTCTCCTTGTTCCGCAAAGTTTCGGTAAGCTCCAAATTCCGCCGGGCATTGATATCCAATCCCATGACGCCGGCGTCGGCGCCGATCTCCACTTCGTTCATCCGTTCCAGACCGGTGATCTGTGTACGGCTCAAGTAATCCAAAAGCACGCCCAATGCTTTTACCGCCAATGGTTTATCGGAAAGTTCCAGCTCCTGAAGGGTTTTGCCTCCAAATTGGCCCATGACCCTTTGCTGGGATTTCTCCAGGTCCTGGTAGAGCGCGTCCTCTTGGCACTCTACCGAAGCCTGAAGCTTGTCACGGATAAAATCTCCCAAACCCGGCAAATCCATGGCCTGGGGATTTAGGAGGATCTCGCTGGGGTTGTATCGCGCCAGCCGGTCTTCCAAAATGTGAAGCAGAGTCTCTTCATTGGGGGCCAAAACTTGGTCCGCAGTAAGGTCGCCAGTGGAAATATCCCCGAAGCACAACCCCAGCCCGCCTTCCTCGTAGCACAAGGAACACAGGAAGTTGTTCCGCGTCTCGTCCAGCATGCTGTTTTCCAGCACCGTACCGGGCGTAATGACACGGATCACGTCGCGCTTTACAAGACCCTTGGCCAACTTTGGGTCCTCCAACTGCTCACAGATAGCCACCTTATATCCCTTGGCGACCAGCTTGGCAATATAACTTTCCGCGCTGTGGAACGGGACTCCGCACATGGGCGCCCGCTCCTCCTGTCCGCAATCTCTGCCGGTTAACGTCAGTTCCAATTCCTGGGACACGGTTTTCGCATCGTTGAAGAACATCTCGTAAAAATCGCCAAGGCGAAAGAAAAGTATCGTGTTAGGATACTTTTCTTTCATCTCAAAATATTGCTTCATCATCGGGGAATAATCCGCCATCGCTACTCTTACCAACCCTTTCCCATTTCCCGGAACACCCTGTTTTCTCTACGGCGTTCCACTGTCTTACAATAAATTAGTGGCAGCCAGCGCAGCTGGAGCAATTTCCGCCGCAAGAAGCTACGTCATAGTCGCAAGTCTCCGGGTCTTCGCCTTCGGCGCACAATCCGATGATCCCGGTGATCCGCTGCAGCAGAGCGTCAAACTCGTTCTTCGCGTCGTTATAGCGGAGCATATGCTCGTTTTCCATGATCTTCTGGTAAACAGCCCGGAACTCCTCGTTCAAACGGGCCAGAGTCTCGTCGTTGCGGTCCTCTTTCTGGGCTTCGTTGCTGATAGCCATACGCTTCAGGTTGAACTCACCAATGGCTTCCTGCAAGCTTTCATCCTCATCGCTGGCCTGACGGGCAGCCATCATGGCCAGGTAACGCTCGTCGTTCTGCAGGGCACGGCCCAAGTCTCTTGTTAATTCGATGATATCCATAGATATTTCCTCCAAATGAATTTTTCTTTAATTATATTGAAAAAGCCCTCAGGGCTTCTTCTGCTTTTTTAAAATAACCAGTTTCAAAACAGTTCACACAAGGAGCACGATCACCAACACCCCACCGGGTAGAAACAACCTGGCATACCAAGGAGCGGACTGCATCTCATAAAGTACAGGGTGGGTCCGGAAATCCCAGTAAAGATACAGGCCATGTCCCAGAAACGCCCCTGTAAAGGCTGACATGACAATGGTGAGAATTTGATTTAGCCGTTTCACAATCTATCCTCATATCTTAGGAATTTGAAACAAGTTCGCCCTGGAGCATCCAACTGCGGGCACTGGTCACCTGCACGTCGGCGTATTCTCCCAAGAGCTCGTCCCCTCCGGGAAATTCCACGATCACGCTGGAGCCTGTCCTACCGGAGAGCAACCCGGATTTTTCATTGCGCTCTTCCACCAATACCCGTTCCACCGTGCCCACCATTTTCTGGCAGCGCTGGGCGGCAATCTCTTCCTGCACTTTCAGAAGTTCCGCAAACCACTTTGTCTTTTCTTCGTGGGTGACAGGGTCGGGCATTTTTGCAGCCTTAGTACCCTGACGGGGGGAATAAATAAAGGTGAAGAGAGAAGTAAATTCCACTTCCCGAATCAGCGATAGCGTATCTTGAAATTCTTCATAGGTTTCCCCGGGAAATCCCACGATCACATCGGACGTGAAACTCACATCCGGCATCACTTGGCGGGCATAGCGGATCAAACTGAGGTACTGCTCCCTGTCGTAATGACGGTTCATTTCCCGCAGCACACGGTCATTTCCAGACTGGAACGGCAAGTGGATGTAATGAGGAATGTGTTTGCTCCCTGCGATCACATCAAACAGCTCTTTTGAAGCGTCCTTTGGATGGGAAGTCATGAACCGGATGCGGTAATCTCCCGGGATTGCATCCAGACGGCGAAGAAGTTCCGCAAAGTTGACCTTCTCTTCCAAGCCCTTGCCGTAGGAGTTTACATTCTGCCCCAAAAGCGTGATCTCTTTATAGCCGGCTTCCACCAGTTCCCGGCACTCGGCTACAATTTCATCGGGATGGCGGCTTTGCTCCCGGCCACGGACATAAGGCACGATGCAATAAGAGCAGAAGTTATCACAGCCCACCATCACTGTGACCCACGCACGGGATTTTCCGTCGCGGCGGGTGGGAATTCCTTCCAGCACCTGTTCCTTTTCGTGTCCACGGAGAAACACCCGCTTGGAATCCGTGATAGTAGTGTACAGCATTTCCGGCAACCGATGGATTACGTGGGTGCCGAACACAATATTTACAAAGGGAAAACTTTTCCGAAAACGTTCCGCCACGTGTTCTTGTTCCGTCATGCAGCCGCACACAGCGATGATCACGGAGGGGTGACGGCGCTTGATATTTTTCAGCGCTCCCACATTGCCGAACACACGGTCTTCCGCATGTTCCCGCACGGCGCAGGTGTTAAAAAGGATAAAATCTGCCTCTTCGGGAGACGGGGCAAAATCAAATCCCATCTCACTGAGCAGACCTTTGATCTTCTCCCCATCGGCCACATTTTGCTGACAGCCATAAGTGCGCACGTATGCCAGGGGCACTGGCCCTCGCGCACGGACTTTCATCATTTCCGCTACATCTGCCATATATAGTTTTTGACGGGATAATTCTTCCTGAGCCAAACGGTTTTCCAAAGGCCACACTCCTTGCTGATGATACAGGCTGTGGTCCCAGTTTCAAATGGACACAACCTGTGGAATAGTATATCACATAAGGGGGAAAACTGCAAGGAGAAAGCCTCTTCTGTTTTCTGCCCTACTGCTTCCCCTGGACCGAAAATTTCTTCATGTTCTATGGTACCTTTTCGATTTTTGGTTTGTTGCAAAACAGAAAATTTCATCTCTTAATTGTTTATTTTAAAAAGCATCTTGACAATTCTCTCGTAAAAAATTAAACTGGATGTATAAAACACCCATACTATCCCATATTTGAGGTACCCTATGAAAAACAAAAAACGCTTTCCTCTTACAAAATCTGAATTAGCTTTGATGGAGATCCTTTGGGATGCTGACCGTCCTTTGGGAAGACCAGAGATCTTGGAAGCTTCTATCACTGAAAATGGAGAATCTGTTTTTGCTGTCAATTCATTCCATTTACTCATCAATGATTTGATAGAAAAGGAATACATTGTGGTTGTCGGCGGTTTGGGAAAAGAACGAAACTATGCTCGCCGGTACGCCCCTACTGTAACCCGCAACGAACACTTTGCCCTACAGATTGTCTCTTCAGAAAAGTTTTCTCCCAAAGACATTCCTTCTATCCTCTGTGCTTTGATAAAATACGCTCACGTTGAGGATGTGGATGGACTTTTACAAGAGATCGATAAGGCAGTGAAACGGCGCAGGGTATAAGACCACTGCGCTATTTCTTTATCAAACGCACCTGTGCAAAAAAGGATCGTGACCTCCGAAACCGGGGTCACGATCCTTTTTTATTTAATGTGGTCTTGAATAGGGGCTTTATGTAATTACAGTTCCACTTTTGTGCCGCCGGGCTGCCGAATGGACAAAGTATAGCAAGTGCCTTCTCCAAAAACTTTTTCGATTTCTGTCCGATATTCCTCCAAGCAGGACAAGGGCACGAAGGCTTGGATCGTTCCGGCAAAACCGCCGCCATGGACACGCCAGGCGCCCTTACCGGCCAGCAGCCGTTCCGAAAGAGCGAGCGCCAGAGTAAGCCCCTGCTCCTGAGGATTCACCACGGCAAAGACGTTTTGCAGCCGCTGGCTGGAAGAACGTCCGGAGGAAATGATCATTTCCTTGAAGCTTTCGAAATCACCGGACTGCAGAGCCTTGGCTTCCTGGGCAGCCAGACGGTCGTCGTCGAAAAAGTGCATGGCGCGCAGCACGGCCCGGTCGCCGGTCTGTTTGCGGATTTCTCCAATGTGTTCGTAAAACTCTTTTTCATCCACATCCCGGAGAACTTCCTTGCCAAAAAATGCTGCAACCTTTTTCATCTCTACGGGGATGGCCGCGTATTCGCCGGTGAGGTCGGCATGGTTTCCGCCGGTGTCCACAACACAAAGAGCATATCCCGCAGCGGTAATGTCGAAATCCACCTTGTTGATCACAGGGGTTTCCGGGTCCTTAAAATCGATGGAGGTGAAACCGCCCACAGAACTTGCCATCTGGTCCAAAAGTCCGGACGGCTTGCCAAAATACACATTTTCCGCGTACTGGGCGATTTTAGCCGCCGTGACAGGGTCGATTTTATCGTCGTTGTACAGATGACTGATGATGGTGACTACCAGCACCTCAAATGCTGCCGAGCTGGAAAGTCCGGACCCTTTCAGCACCCGGGTCATGGTATAAGCCTCGAAACCGCCCACGGTATAGCCCAGCTCTCTGCAACGGGCACAAATTCCCCGCAGCAAAGAGGCGGAGGTCTCATCTTCTTCCGTTTTCTTTGCAAGGTCGCTTAAGTCGATCACGTCAATTTTGGGATACTCGGCGGATTTCAAAACCGCTTTTCCATTTTCGGTCTTCCGTGCGTAAGCCACAATGTCCAGATTGACTGCAGCTGCCAAAACACGGCCATGGTTGTGGTCCGTGTGGTTGCCACCTACTTCTGAACGGCCGGGAGCGCTGAAATATTCCCCGCCTTCATCGCTTCCGAACTGTTTGGTAAAACCTTCCCGTAGTTTTTCATATCTTTCCCGCTGAGACTGAGCTTCTTGCTGATACAGATCCTCGAATTTGCAGATCATGTGTTACACCCTTTCTGTTTTTGGAGTATGGATCATTTGTAGAAGTTCTTCTTCCGTCAGCACTGGAATTTCCAACTGACGGGCTTTTTCCAGCTTGCTGCCGGCTTCTTCGCCGGCAAGCACATAGCTTGTCTTTTTGGACACGGAGGATGTTACCTTTCCCCCGTGACTTTCGATCAACTGAGTGGCTTCTTTCCGGCTCATGGTGGGCAGAGTGCCTGTGAGTACAAACGTGCTGCCGGCAAAAACGGTCCCCTGTGCTTCCCGTTGCTGGGCAGTCATATTGACGCCCAATTCTTTTAAACGGGCTACCAGCTGCCGAGCCGATTCTTTTTGGAAAAACGCGGCCACTTCTTTGGCCATGATCCCGCCAAATCCTTCGATTTGGGAGATCTCCTCTTCGGTGGCTTCTTGCAGGGCTTCCATTGTGGAGAAAGTGCCGCACAGCACTTGAGCGGCCTTTGCTCCAATGTGGGGAATCCCCAGTGCATAGACCAACCGGTACAGATCGTTGGACTTGGAACGCTCTACCGATGCCACCAGATTTTCAGCGCTCTTTTTCCCGAACCGGTCCAGCTTTTCCAGTTCTGCCGCTTTCAGAGTATACAAGTCAGCCGGTGAGGCGATCATCTCCTGCTGCAGCAGCTGCTCCAAAATAGCCGGCCCTAAGCCGTCAATATCCATAGCGTCACGAGATGCAAAATGGATCAAATTCCGCAGAAGCTGGGCAGGGCATTGAGGGTTGGTACACCGGGTGGCGGCTTCCCCTTCCACTCGTGTGACCCGCTCTCCGCAAGAAGGGCAGTATTCCGGGAGCTGATAGGGCTGGGAATCCTCCGGGCTGGAAATGACTGCGACCACTTCGGGGATGATCTCCCCTGCTTTCCGCAGCACAACCCGACTGCCTATACGGATATCTTTTTCGGAAATAAAGTCCTGGTTGTGCAGGGTGGCGCGGCTGACTGTGGTTCCCGCCAAGGTAACCGGGTCAAATCGGCCGGTAGGCGTGAGCACACCGGTACGGCCCACGTTTACCTCAATATCCAAGAGCGTGGTTTCTTTCTCTTCTGGAGGGTATTTAAACGCTTCTGCCCACCGAGGGAATTTGGCAGTGCTGCCCAGTTCTTCCCGTTGGCGAAAATCGTTGACTTTTACCACAGCGCCGTCTATGGGAAAATCAAACTCACCCCGCTTGTCCCCGATTTCCTGGATATATTCCAGGATCTGATCCATATCCGCAAACTTACGGTACTGGGCGGACACAGGGAATCCCAAGCTTGCCAGCCACGCCAAAGATTCATCGTGACAGGAAAGTTCTTTTCCTTCCACTTGCTGCACATTGAACACAAAAATGCTCAATTCCCGCTGCGCTGTGATTTTGGGATCTTTCTGCCGCAAAGAACCAGCGGCCGCGTTTCGGGGATTTTTAAAAGGTTTTTCCTCTAAGAGTTCCTGACGTTCACACAGCCGTTCAAAACTGCTGTCGGACATATACACTTCGCCCCGGACTTCCAAAAAAGGCACATGCTCTTTTAAAACCTTGGGTACGGAACGGATGGTACGGATATTTTCCGTCACATCTTCGCCCGTAACGCCATCGCCGCGGGTAGAACCCCGGACAAAGACTCCATTCCGATATTCCAAGGCAACAGATAACCCATCAAATTTGGGTTCGACCACATACGTTACATCCCCCACCGTTTCCCGGACACGACGGTCAAAATCCAACAACTCTTCCCGGGAAAAAGAGTCGTGCAGGCTTTCCAGGGGGACTTGGTGAACTACAGGTGCAAAGGTATTATATACCTCGCCCCCGATTTTCCGAGTGGGAGAATCTTCCGTGACAAGCTCAGGATATTCTCCTTCCAGAGTTTCCAGCTGGCGATATAGCTGGTCGTATTCGTAATCGCTGATCTCCGGGTCGTCCTCGGTGTAATATTTCCGGCTGTGGTAGCGGATCTGCTCCCGCAATTCTTCCAGCCGGCGTTGTACTTCTTGTTTATCCATAAATGTTTTCCTTTAACCAGTTTCTAAAAGCGCAATTTCCGGTACGGTTCCAACCAGTACCGTTTCCGCCAGCACAGTGGAAGATTCCACATGTACCTGGGTTTCAAAGCGCTTGGATTGAGAATAGGCCTGCACAGTCACAGTCATTGTGACCCGGTGACAGCTTTGATTGATGCCTGCGGAAGAAAAATCCGTCTGAAAAGAAAGGTCGGCAGAAGATTCCAGGCTCAACCGCAATGGAATAGGAAACCCACGGCCATTGAGCAGAGCGATTCCTGTCAGGCTTCCGGCAGGCACTTGGACGGTGATCCGGCCATTGAGAGTTTTCTCCAGACGGGACAGCATAGTTGCCCGCAAGTCGTTGAGCGCAGACGTATCCGTTTGAACGGCCACAGGCTCGCCGGATGGGTCCCGCTCCACCTGAACAAATGAATGGTCCTCTTCCAAGGCTTCTTCCACCGCTTGGTTCACACAGGATAGAACATAGCCCCGGACAGCTTCTCGGGTCAGCTCTTCGGAAATCGATCCAAGTCCCCATTCAGAGAATGTACCAATCCCAAAGAGCGACATCACTACCAGCGCCAAGACGGCCTTTCCTTTCCGCCTGCGTCTCGTCATGCGAAACCTGCGAAATACTCTGCCCATCTTCTCACCTCCACCCTCCATCCTACGTAAAACGGCATGTTCGGGTGCAGGCGGGGAAACTCAGTCCCCCAGAAGCTTATGGAGCCGGCGGATCGTTTCCGCAACCGGCAGACCTACAATATTGGAATAGTCCCCCTGGATGGACTGCACCAGCACTACGCCGATGCCTTCGATCCCATAGGCTCCGGCTCTTCCCCGGGATTCCCCCATGGCCACATATTCGGCGATCTCCTCATCGGTCAAGGGATAGAACGTTACCTTTGTGCTCATATGGAACACATCGATTTTCCCCTCTGCCAGCAGGCATACGCCGGTATAAATTTCATGGGTGCGTCCGGAAAGGCGCCGCAAGGTTGCTTTTGCTGCTTCGTCGTCTTTTGGTTTGCCAAGGATCAAACCATCGATACTCACCACGGAATCCGCCGCAATGATAGGTTTCCCCGGGCAAAGGGGCAGCACAGCTTCCCCCTTTCGCCGGGCCAAAGTCTCGACCGTTTGGGCAGGGGTGTACTCCGGCGGCACTGTTTCATCCACGCCGGACACCACCACGTCAAACGAAAGCCCTGCCTGCTGTAAAAGCATTTTCCGACTGGGCGACGAGGAAGCCAGTATAAGTTTACGGTCAATCTTCAAAGCCATTGGGATTCATCCTTTGCCAGCGCAGAGAGTCAGCGCACATTTCATCCAGAGTCTTTTCCGCTTTCCAGCCCAATTCTTTATATGCTTTTGTGCAGTCGGCATAACATTCGGGAATATCCCCAGGCCGACGGGGATCGATCACGTAGGGGATCTCTTTCCCCGCCGCTTTGGAGAACGCCTGGATCATCTCCAGAACGGAGTAACCCTTCCCTGTACCAAGGTTGTACACTTTGGCCCCCTGGAAGCCCTTTTCAAACAGAGGCAGAACCGCGGCATGGCCCTTGGCCAAATCCACCACATGGATGTAGTCACGGACTCCTGTTCCGTCTGGGGTGGGATAATCATTTCCGAACACATGGACTTTTTCCCGTTTGCCCACCACTGTTTGGGTGATATAGGGCACCAAATTGTTGGGAATGCCGTTGGGGTCCTCGCCCAGCTTGCCGCTTTCGTGAGCGCCTACCGGGTTAAAATACCGCAGCAGCACTGGATGGAACTCTTTGTCCGCTTTGGCGCAATCGGTGAGAATGCGCTCGATCATCAGCTTGGTCGTTCCATAGGGATTGGTGGTGGAAAGAGGGAAATCTTCCCGAATGGGCACGGAAGCAGGGTCTCCGTACACCGTGGCAGAAGAGCTGAACACAAAGTTCCCCACGCCAAATTCTTTCATCACTTTTAAAAGCACCAAGGTGGAGGTCAGGTTATTGTCGTAATACCGCAAGGGAATGGACACCGATTCCCCCACCGCTTTGAGTCCTGCAAAATGGATGACAGCGTCAATTTTTTCCTGCTGGAAAACCTGGCGCATTTTTTCTTCATCACACACATCATACTGGTAAAAGGTCACGTGCTTTCCGGAAAGTTCTTCTACCCGTTCCACGGCCACATGCTTACTGTTGCACAGGTTGTCCACGATCACAACCTCATGGCCTTGCTCCAATAAAACAATAGCGGTATGACTGCCAATGTATCCAGCACCGCCGGTGACAAGAATTCTCATACGCTACACTTCCTTCCAGTAATTTTTCCGGCCTGGATCACCTGGGCCGGCTTTCCTGCTTATTATAAGGGAAAAGGACTGGAAAATACAAGAGTTTCAGAGAATTCCCTTTCAGGGAAATAAACCGTCCTCATTTGCAAATACTAGAGGAACGCGAAACTTGCTGGAGGGACGTATCATGTATCAAGATGCAATTTTGTTCATGGCGGGAAGCTGGGCTTATCCCGCTATCGAGATGATTTGGCGGGGAAAGACCCACTCTTCCATGGCTTTGGCGGGAGGAATCTGCCTGTGCCTGATCAATCATATCTGCTGCGACCTTTTGAGCGATAAAAACATAGTCAGCCGCTGTCTGGCTGGCGCGGGAGTCATCACCGGCGTGGAGTTGGTCATGGGAATTTTTCTCAACTGTTTGTTGGGGTTCCACATTTGGGATTATTCCAAGGTGCCTTTTAACATTCTGGGCCAGGTCTGCCTTCCCTATTCCGTTTTATGGGTGGGTCTTTCCCTGCCTGCCATGGCTCTTTGCGAGCTTTGCAGGGACGATTCTTTGGAGGAACGATCGAGAAAGAATCTTTGCAAAAAAAATCATTGACATTTTTTGAATGCTGTGGTATCATCTAGTAACGTCAGACATGGAGAGGTGTCCGAGTGGTTTAAGGAGCTAGTCTTGAAAACTAGTGATCCCGCGAGGGACCAAGAGTTCGAATCTCTTCCTCTCCGCCACCTGCCGGTTCTGCTATCAAAAACCGCATAGTTTTTTATAGATTTTTTCACCTTGGAGAAGTACCCAAGTGGTGAAGGGGCTCCCCTGCTAAGGGAGTAGGTCGGGA
>OLOH01000382.1_pt1 | contig 33689 bp, 30 predicted proteins | sample 1673221 | NCBI WGS metagenome assembly OLOH01 (sample SAMEA3136767, study PRJEB25190) | human gut metagenome
CCATCCCCACGCCCGCCAGGGCCAGGATCCCCGCCACGCCCCGGCGCAGCAGGCGGGCTACGCCCCGTTTGGCTGCCTTTGGTTTCATTGGCATCACTCCCGTATGCCATCAGCCTATGCCCCAGTGGACAGGTTCAGAACCAGACCTGTCCACAAGATCCCCAAGACCATTCTGCCCCAGGAGGTGCCCCTGTGAAAAAGCTCTGGACTTCTCCCCTCGTCTCCTTCTTTCGGGAGGCGATCCTGCTCTATTTCAGCCGCCGGGTGCCCCAGGCGGCGGCCTGCCTGGCCTATTTCGTGATCCTGGCCGTGTTCCCGGTGCTCATCTGCGTGTCCTATATTCTGGGCCTGGTGAACATCGACGTGGGGAGTCTCATCGGCCAGCTCCAGACCATCCTGCCCCAGGCGGCGCTGGATGTCTTGGAGAGCTACCTGCGCTACATCGCCATCCACCGCAGCCCCGGCCTGTTTTTGGCAGGGCTGGCGGGCTGTTGGTTCTCGGCCGCCGCGGCCTTTCGGACCATCACACGGGTCATTTTGGATATGTATGATGACGTGTCTCAGTCCATGGTGCGGGGCATGGTGGTCAGCATCCTGTTCCCCTTTGGCCTGCTGCTGACCGTGGACCTGTCCATCATGGTCGTGGTCACGGGGCAGCGGACGCTCCGGGCCATTGCGGAGCATTTTCCCTTCTGGGACCGGATGCTTGACGTGTGGTCATGGACAAGATACGTCCTGCTCTTCGCCATCTTCTGCCTCTTCCTCATGGCGGTCTTAAACATGGCCGCGCCCTTTGGGACGCCCCGGCTGCCCATGTTGGTGACGAGCTTGGTCTCTGCCTTTGCGCTGGTGGTGGCGTCGGGGATCTTCTCCTGGTTCCTCAGTATGTCCACGCGCTACTCGCTGGTGTATGGGAGCCTGGTGTCGCTGATCATCCTGCTGGTGTGGCTGTATCTCTGCGGACAGATCTTGTTTTTGGGCATCGTGTTTACCAGCGTTTGGTATAAGAAGCGGCGGCACAGAAAATGACCGCCGCAAAGCCTCCCCCGCCCCTTGTATCCCCCTGGGGATTGTGATATAATGTACTATCACAAATTATGTCATCTGCCCGGAGGGTACGACTATGCGTCAGCAAACCTTTCAAAAAGCGCTTTCCCGGCTGACGGACACGGGCTTTCGCCTGTTTTTCGTCACTGGGTTGGTCTTTGCCGTTCTCACCGGCCTGTATAACATTTGGCTCTGCATGGCGGAGCTGGTGATCCTCTTGGTCCTGTATCTCTACTTCCAGTCCGGCGCCATCCGCCGGAAGCAGGAGGCGATGGATTACCTGGACCATCTGGCCAGCGGGGTGGACAACGCCTCCCGCCGGACCATGCTCTCCAGCCCCATGCCCATCGCCATTTTCCGGCCGGATACGGACGACATCATCTGGAGCAACGAACGCTTTCTTCACCTCACCGGCGACCCGGACCATCTCTTCGAGACGAAGCTCTCCGCCCTGGTCCCCGCCTTTCAGTGCCAGTGGCTGCTGGACGGCGAGCACCTCAGCCCGGAGCCGGTGCCTGTGGGAGAAAAGCTCTACCTGGTCTACGGCAACCTGGTCTGCACCGGGGAGCAGGACAGCTTTCTGGCCACGACCTATTGGGTGGACGTGACCCAATACGCCACGGTAGCCGCCAAGTTCGACGCCACCCGCTCCGTCGTGGGCATCTTACAGGTGGACAACTACGAGGACCTCAGCCGAGGCCTGGAGGAGGGCGAACGGGCCGTGATGCGGTCTGAGCTGAACAACCGCCTCTCCGCTTGGCTGGACCCTTCGCAGGGGCTTTTATGCCGCTACGACCGGGACCACTATCTGCTGCTGGTGGAGGCCGCGCAGTTCCAGGTCTTCTGCCGGAAGAAGTTCTCCCTGCTGGATGAGATCCGCCAGGTGCAAAGCCCCAACGGAGTCGCCGCCACCCTCTCCATCGGCTTCGGCCGCAACGGGGAGACCCCCCGGCAGCTCCACGAATACGCCTCCCTGGCGCTGGACATGGCCCTCAGCCGGGGCGGCGACCAAGTGGTGGTCAAAGACGGCAACGACTTTTCCTTCTTCGGCGGCCGCTCGAAAGAGACCGAGCGCCGGACCAAGGTCAAGAGCCGCGTGGTGGCCTCCGCCCTGTCCGAGCTGCTGGCCAGCACCCACCAGGTCATTGTGATGGGGCATAAATACCCCGACCTGGACGTACTGGGAGCCGTGGCCGGCGTGTGCGCCATTGCCCGGAAAAAAGACGTGCCCATCAAGGCCGTTCGCGCCCCCTCCCCCTATCCTTCCGAGGAGCAGACGAAGCAGCTGGCCTCCCTGCCGGAGTACCAGGGCATCTTCATCCCGCCGGACGAGGCCATTCGCCTGGCCAAGCCCACCAGCATCGTCGTGGTGGTGGACACCAACCGGCCGGAACAGACCCAGGTGCCGGAGCTGCTGACCTCCGGGGCCAGGATCGTGGTCATCGACCACCACCGGCGGGCGGCTTCCTACATCGAAAAGCCCGCCCTGAGCTTCCACGACCCCTACGCCTCCTCCGCCAGCGAGCTGGTGGCGGAGCTGGTGCAGTATATTCTGGACAACGGCGACCTCAAGCGCCAGGAGGCCGAGGCCATGCTGGCCGGCATCGTGCTGGACACCAAGAACTTCACCATGCGCACTGGCAGCCGGACCTTTGAGACGGCGGCCTTCCTCCGCAAGGCCGGGGCCGACACCGCCCTGGTCCACAAGTTCTTCCAGCATGACCTGCGGGACACCGTGACCAAGATGCAGATCATCCAGGGGGCCCAGCCCTACCGCGGCTCCATGGCCATCGCCCTGACCGACCGACCTGTGGGCCGGGCCATTGCAGGGCAGGCGGCGGACGAGATGCTGAACATCGCCGGCATCGAGGCTTCCTTCGTGCTCTTCCCGGAGGCGGGGCAGGCCTATCTCTCCGCCCGGTCGGGGAGCAACGTGAACGTCCAGGTCATCAGCGAGATGCTGGGCGGCGGCGGCAACGCCACCACCGCCGGGGCCCAGTTCCCCGGCAAGACCACGGAGGACGTGCTGCCCCTGCTGAAAGAGACCATCGACAATTACTTCGATGACGAGGCATAATTTCGTATCGTTACCATTCTTTTTTCATTTTTTCCTTTTGCAAACATCCTCATCCTACGAGATCGAGATAGAAATTTTGGAGGTACAACACCATGAAAGTGATCTTACAGAAAGACGTCAAGGGCCAAGGCAAGCGGGGCCAGCTGGTGAACGTTTCCGACGGCTACGCCCGCAACTTCCTCTTCCCCAAGAATCTGGCCGTGCCCGCCAACGCGGACAACATGAACAAGATGATCATGCAGGACAAGGCCAAGAAGGCCCAGATGGCCGCTGAAAAGGCCGAGGCCGAGGCCATTGCCGAGAAGCTCAAGGCCGTGGTCGTGAAGATCCCCGCCAAGGCCGGCACCGGTGGCCGTCTCTTCGGCGCTGTGACCAGCAAGGAGATCTCCGAGGCACTCCAGGCCCAGTGCGGCCTGAACGTGGCCAAGACCAAGATCGTCCAGGACGAGCCCATCAAGAGCTTCGGCACCTATCAGCTCAAATGCAAGCTGGGCTATGAGATCACCGGCACCCTGAACGTGGTGGTTTCCGAGGAGAAATAAGAAACTTCCCTGAGAGATAGGTGAATCCGATGGACGAATCCTCTTTACTTCTCCGCCAGATCCCCCACAGCGTCGAGGCTGAGCAGTCGGTCCTGGGGGCCATGCTCATCGACCCCCGCTGCATCCCCAACGTGGTGGAGCAGCTCACCGGCGAGGACTTCTATCTGAAGCCCAACCGGGATATTTATGAGACCATTTACACCATGTTCAGCTTCTCCGCCACCATTGACCCGGTGACGGTGCTGGACCAGATGAAGCTGCGGGGGGTCTACGACGAGAACACCACCAGCAACTACCTGCTCCAGCTCATGGAGATCACCCCCACCGCCGCCAATGTCTCCGAGTATATCCGCATCGTCAAGGACAAGGCGCTCCTGCGCCGCATCTCCGAGACGGCGGGGGAACTCACGACCCTGGTCCAGGAGGGGGGCGAGACGGCCCAGGCCGTCCTCGACCTGGCAGAACAGCGCATCTATGCCATCCGCCAGGGGAAGTTCTCCCAGGGCTTGGAGCCTCTTTCCAAGATCCTGGTGGATGTGTTCGACCGGCTGCAAGAACTGTCCATGTCCGGCTCCGACGTACCCGGCATGGCGACCGGCTTTGCCGACCTGGACCGGACCCTCACGGGCTTTCACGGCTCCGAGCTCATCCTATTGGCCGCCCGGCCCGGCATGGGCAAAACGTCCTTTGCCCTGAACGTCCTGCTCCACGCGGGCAAGTTCTCCGGCAAGAGCGTGGTCTTCTTCTCCCTGGAAATGAGCCGGGAGCAGCTGGCCACCCGTCTCATCTCCAACGAGGCCTTTCTGGACAACAAAAAGCTGATGACGGGCAAGCTCTCCCCCGACGATTGGGACAGCGTGACCGTGGCCTCCACGGCCCTGGCCCACACGAAAATTTTCATTGACGACAACCCCTCCCTCTCCGTGGCGGACATGAACGCCAAATGCCGCCGGGTGGAGGACCTGGGGCTGGTGGTCATCGACTACTTACAGCTGATGCAGTCCTCCGGCAGCGGCACCCGGTACGCCGGGGAGAACCGCCAGCAGGTGGTGGCAGACATCAGCCGTTCCCTGAAAATCATGGCAAAGGAGCTCCACGTACCGATCCTGTGCCTGTCCCAGCTCTCCCGTGCCAACGAGAGCCGCTCGGACAAGCGCCCGATGCTCTCGGACCTGCGAGAGTCCGGGGCCATCGAGCAGGATGCCGACGTGGTCATGTTCCTGTATCGAGACGACTATTATAACAAGGACAGTGACAAGCATAATCAGGCCGAGTGCATCATCGCCAAAAACCGCCGGGGGGAGACCACCACCATCCCCCTCCAGTGGCTGCCGGAGTTCACTGCCTTTTCCTCAATGGAGCGGAAATATGAAGAACCCTATTGATCTGGCCGCCGAAGCGGCGGCATTTGCTGACCAGTATCAGATGCTTCCCCAGGGAAGCACGGTTTTGTGCGCCGTGTCCGGGGGAAAAGACTCGATGGCGCTGCTGTCCGTGCTGCAGACGTTGGCGCCGGAGCGCAACCTCATGATCCACGCGGCGCACTTCAACCACCAGCTCCGGGGCGAAGAGTCCCAGCGGGACGAGGACTTCGTCTCGAAATGGTGTGCCGACCACAACATTCCCCTGACCATCGGCAGCGGGGACGTGGCCCAGGCCGCCCAGGAGCAGGGCAAGGGCATCGAAGAGACCGCCCGCGCCATGCGCTACGGCTTTCTCACCGAGACGGCCCAGGAGGTCGGGGCGGAAAAAATCGCCACGGCCCACAACGCCGACGACAACGCTGAGACCGTCCTGCTGCACCTGGTCCGCGGTTCGGGCCTGGACGGCCTGACCGGCATCCCGCCGGTGCGGGGCATTTTGATCCGGCCCCTGCTGGGCGTGCCGCGCATCGACATCGAGGTCTACTTAGCCCAGGAGAACATCCCCCACGTGGAGGACAGCTCCAACCAAGACACGAAATTTGCCCGCAACCGGATCCGGCAGGCGATCCTGCCCGTGATGAAGGACTTAAACCCCGCCTTTGTTTCGACCTTGTCCGCCAACCTGGTCCACCTGCGGGAAGACCGGGAGCTGCTGCACGACATGGCCGAGAGCGTCACCTGCGAGGCCTTGGTGGAGGACGGCAAGGTCTCCATCCAGGCCGCTTCCCTGGCGGACCTGCCCCACCCCATTGCCGCCCGCGCGGTGAAGCAGCTGCTGGCCAAGGCCGGGCGCTTCCAGGTCTCGGCGGTGCACATCGACCAGATCATCGAGCTGGCCACCGGGGAGACCCCCTCGGCCAACCTGAACCTGCCGGAGGGCCTGTTCGCCTGGCGGGAGTATGAGAACCTGGTGATCTGCCCGGCGGAGGCCATCCCCCCGTCATTTTCCCTGCGGCTGCTGACCGGCCCCGGCGTGTTCGCGCTGGACAACGGCTGGCAGATCGAGATCGAGGAGACCACCTGCCCGGAGATCCCCGCCCAGGAGGAATATGAGTGGGACATCGACCGGGAGAGCGTGACCTTCCCCCTGGTCCTCCGCGCCCGCCAGCAGGGCGACCAGCTGCGTCTGCCCGGACGGCGGACCAAGACCCTGAAAAAATGGTTCATCGACGAAAAGATCCCCCGGCAGCACCGGCAGAGCGTGCCCGTGCTGGCCGATGAAACGGGCCTGCTGGCTGCCGCCGGCCTGGGCCCCAACTTCCCCCGTGTGGCCACCCCCGGCCACCCCGCCCTGCACATTCGCCTGACCCCGAAACAGAGAGAGGAGAACGAATTAGTATGATGGAACAGGATATGCAAGAGATCCTTTTCACCCCGGAGGCCCTGGCCCGGCGGGTGAAGGAGCTGGCCGATCAGATCACCCAGGATTACGCCGGGAAAAGCCCCCTGATCGTGGGCACCCTGCGTGGCTCCTTCGTGTTCATGGCAGATCTGGTGCGCCAGATCAATTTGCCCCTCACCGTTGATTTCCTGTCCGCCTCCTCCTATGGCTCCGGGACGGAAAGCTCCGGCCAGGTAAAGCTGAAGCTGGACCTGGCCGACGACATTTCCGGGCGGGATGTGCTGATCATCGAGGACATCGTGGACTCCGGCAACACCCTCTCCAAGCTCCTGCCGGAGCTGCAAAAGCGCGGCCCTGCCTCCCTCAAGGTCTGCGCCCTGCTGGATAAGCCGGAGCGCCGGGTATTGCCCTTCCAGGCCAATTACGTGGGCTTCACCATCCCCGACGCCTTTGTGGTGGGCTATGGGCTGGACTTTGACCAGCACTATCGCCAGCTGCCCTACATCGGTGTCCTGAAGCCCAGCGTATACGAATAACCGCCCTCCCCCCCCACGGGCGTGATCCCGGGGCGGGAGATCCCCGGCCCCTCAAAGGAGTGAGTTCCATTTGAAACCAAACACAAATCCCTTTCGCGGTCTGATCCTGGTGCTGTTCGTGGTGGCCCTGGTCTTCTGCGGGACCAGCATTTACCGCACGGCCTCGGCCCACCAGCAGACGGACCGGGTGTACTCTGACATCCGCACGCTGTTCGAGCAGGAAAAGGTCGACCGCTTCACCGTAGATGACAACAACAACCTGACCATCACCCTGAAAGAACCTGTGAACGGCAGCCGCATCGTTGTCTACTCCATTTACAACTTCCAGCTGTTTTACGACGACTTCAATGATCTCGTTGTCAAACAGTATGAGAGCGGTATCCTCAGCAGCTATGACTACCCCGACAGCCCCTCTCCGGCCTGGATGAGCACCATCCTGACCTGGGTGGTGGTGCTGGCCGTGATGGCCATCCTGTGGTATTTCCTGTTCCTGCGCCGGACCCAGGGCGGCGGGGGCGGACCCTCCGCCAGCCAGTTCGGCAAGGCCAAGGCCCGCACCCTGGCCGAGACGGGCCGCACCGTCACCTTCGACGACGTGGCCGGGGCCGACGAGGAAAAGGAAGAGCTGGCTGAGATCGTGGACTTCCTGCGCCAGCCCGCCCAGTACACCCAGCTGGGCGCCCGCATCCCCAAGGGCGTGCTGCTCGTCGGCCCTCCGGGTACCGGTAAGACCCTGCTGGCCCGCGCTGTGGCCGGGGAAGCAGGGTGTCAGTATCTGTCCATCTCCGGCTCCGACTTTGTGGAGCTGTATGTGGGCGTGGGTGCTTCCCGCGTGCGTGACCTGTTCGAGCAGGCCAAGAAAAGCTCCCCCGCCATCGTCTTCATCGACGAGATCGACGCCGTGGGCCGCCAGCGCGGCGCAGGTCTGGGCGGCGGTCACGACGAGCGTGAGCAGACCCTGAACCAGCTCTTAGTCGAGATGGACGGCTTCGCCTCCAACGAGGGCGTCATCGTCCTGGCCGCCACCAACCGGGCGGACATCCTGGACCCAGCCCTGCTGCGTCCCGGCCGGTTTGACCGGCAGATCTACGTCGGCCTGCCCGACATCAAGGGGCGGGAGGAGATTCTTCGCGTCCACGCCCGCAACAAGCCCCTGGCAGAGGACGTGGACCTGCGGACCATCGCCCAGGCCACCGTCGGCTTCACCGGCGCAGACCTGGAAAACCTGCTCAACGAGGCCGCCCTGCTCTCTGCCAGAGAAAAACGGCCCTTCATCCGCATGGATGTGATCCACGAGGCCATGCTGAAGGTCATTGCAGGCCCGGAAAAGAAGAGCCGCGTCGTGCCCCCCCACGCCAAGAAGCTCACCGCCTATCACGAGGCCGGCCACGCCGTGGTCATCCACGAGCTCAAGACCCAGGACCCCGTGCATCAGATCACCATCATCCCCCGCGGTCCCGCAGGCGGCCTGACCATCTCCCTGCCCGAAGAGGACCGGATGTACCAGTCCCGCAAGGAATTGCAGGAGCGCATCTGTACCTGCCTGGGCGGCCGGGTGGCCGAGGAATTGGTGCTGGGCGACATCTCCACCGGCGCTTCCAACGACTTGCAGACGGCGACCTCCATCGCCCGCAGCATGGTGATGAAATACGGCATGAGCGACCGCCTGGGGGCCATCTCCTACGACAACGACCAGGAGGTCTTCATCGGCCGCAGCATGTCCCAGGCCCGCGCCTACTCCGAGGAGATTGCCGGGCTGATCGACGAGGAGATCAAGGCCCTGCTGGACACAGCCTACGCCCGCTGCCGCCAGATCCTCTCCGAGAACATGGCCGCCCTGGAGCGCACGGCCCAGTATCTGCTGGAGTTTGAGACCATGTCCGCCGACGACTTCAAGCTGGTCTTCGACGATCCCGATGCCTTAGAGCAGCGCAAAGCCGAGGAGCGCACCCAGCGGGAGCGCGAGGAAAGCGAACGCGCCGCCAAGGAAGCCCGTCTGAAAGCCGAACGGGAAGCCGAGCGCCAGCGCCAGCAGGAGGTGGCCGAGGCCATCTTCCAGGGCGAGCCCCCCAAGGACCAAAAGCCCCCCCAGACGCCGGACCCCTTCTAACGCAACATCCAGTATATCTTACAGAACACAAAAACTCCGAGGTCTTATCAGGTATATCTGATAGAACCTCGGAGTTTTTCTATGATATAAATTTTATCAGGTATATCTATGAAAACTCGAAAATTTCAAGGGGCTGTCTCAAAATGATTTTTCAAAATCATATGAGGCAGCCCCTTTTTTGTTACATCTTCGCCTGCCCGTCGTGATAGGCCTGGCCGACCACGCCGCCCAGGAGGCGGTAGACGCGGCGGACCCGGTCATAGGCCAGGAAGTTGGCCTTGTCCGCGTCCACCAGGCCGTCCTCGCCCAGGATGGACTCATCGGCGCTCATGTTGACCACCCGGCCGATGACCCGCAGGCCGCCGGGGCCGTCGGTGATCTCGGCCACCTCGCACTCTAAGGTGAGGGGGAACTCCTCGAAGAGCGGGGCGTCCACAAACTCGCTCTTGAGGGGATGCAGGCCCGCCCGGACGATCTTATCCGGGGTGGTGTTGCCGGAAACGAGGCCGACGTAGTCCGCTTCCACCAGGTGGGCCTGGTCTGCAAAGCTGACGGTGAAGGCACCCTTCTTCCGCAGGTTGGCGGTGGTCTTGTGGCCCTCGGAGATGTTCAGCTCCACGTAGACGCTGCCGACCAGACCGCCCCAACCGACGTTCATGGCGTCGGGGGTCCCGTTTTCGTCATAGGTGCCGATCACCAGCACAGGCTGGGGATAAAACCCGATGTTCTGAAAATTCTTTCTCATGTTCTCTGTCTCCTTTTGAAATGAACTCAAAGCTGACGGCCCACGGTATAGGCCGAGCCGATGGCCGTCATCACACTGCCGACCTTGCCGCCGTCACCCACCTGGTAGACGGCCACACCGGCGCCCTGCAATTCCTGGGCCAGAGAGGGGCGGGAGGCAAAGCCCACAGCCAAAACGATGTGATCGGCGGGGATCGCTTCCTCGGTGCCGTCAGCCGCAGTCGCCACAGCCCCCGTCTCCGTGACGCAGGTCAGGCGGGCGCCGGTCTTCAGGCTGACGTTCTGCTCGGCCAGCAGATCCCGCAGCATGGAGCTGTTCATCTCCGGCACGGGGATGCCGGCGGATAAAATGTCCGGCAGGGCTTCCAAAATCGTCACATGCTTGCCGGCCTGGGCATAGCCCAGGGCCGTCTCACAGCCGACCAAACCGCCGCCGACCACCAGGATGTTCTCGCCCGGCAGGTCCTTTCCGGTGAGGGCCGTGACGCAGTCCACGACGTTCTCGCGCTCGATGCCGGGGACCTTCGGCACGACGGGGGCCGCGCCCACGGCCAGGACCACCGCATCGGGCTTATGATACAGGACCGCCTGGGCGTCCAGCTTGGCCCCCAGCTCGATCTCCACATCCAGCTTCTTCAGCTGGCGCTGATACCACTGGTTCAGCTCGTTCAACTCTTTCTTAAAGTCGTGGGCCCCAGCGGGAATGAGGTTGCCGCCCAGCTGGTTGCCCGCCTCGCAGAGGGTGACCTTGTGGCCCCGCAGCGCCGCACAGCGGGCGGCCTCCATCCCGGCCACGCCGCCGCCGACCACTAAGACATTTTTCTTAATCGTGGCAGGCGTCAGGTCAAAGCTGGCTTCCCGCGCCGCCTGGGGATTCACCGCGCACCCGGCTCGACGGCCAATCTTCAAGGCCCCGATACAACCCTGGTTGCAGCCGATGCAGGGGCGGATATCCTCAGGACATCCCATGGCGACCTTTTGCGGATAGGCAGGGTCCGCCAGGGACGGACGGCCCAGCACGATGCCGTCAATGCTGCCCTCGGCCACAGCCTGGGCCGCCAGGTCAGGATCATTCATGCGCCCGCCGCAGAGGATGGGGATCTTGACCGCCTCTTTCGCGGCCTTGGCCAGGGGCAGGACCCGGCCCTTTTCCATGTAGCAGGGGGGCGCGGCGTAATAGAAGGAGTCGTATTGGCCAAAGTCCACGCTCAGGCAGTCGTAGCCATAGGCTTCCAGACGCTTGACGATTTCCAGGCCCTCTTCCAACGTCCGGCCTACCTCGTCCTCACCGTGGAGGGAGGGGTGGTTGTAGCCCTTGATGTAGCTCTTGAGGGCCAGGCGCATGGACATGACAAAGTCGCTGCCGCAGGCGGCCTTCACCCCGTCCAGGATCTCACGGGCACAGCGCAGGCGGTTCTCTAACGCTCCGCCGTACTCGTCCGTCCGGTGGTTCATAAAGGTCATGGCAAACTGGTCCAGCAGGTAGCCCCAGTGCATGGCGTGGACCTCGATGCCGGGGAAGCCGCACTGCTTCAGCAGCACCGCCGTGGCGATCATCTGGTCGATCTTCTGCTTGATCTGGTCCTTGGTCAGGGCGGGAGCGATGCGGGCCGGGTCGTGATAGTACGGGATCTCCGAGGGACAGAAGCAGCCCAGGGCGTTGCGTCCGTACCCCATGGACACCTGGGGCATCATCTTGGCCCCGTAGGCATCCAGGCGCTCCAGCAGCTCCACCGCCGAGCGCTGGAAGCTCTTGGGGGCTTTCAGGGGCTGCTTGCTGTCCAGAGGATGGACGGGGTCCACCAGCGTATCCGGGTGAAAGGCCCCGGTGAAAATGAGGCCAAAGCCGCCCTTGGCCCGCTCCTCAAAGTAGGCCAGGCCGTTCTCTGAGAACTCCCCAAAGGGGCCGTGGAGCGAGGGCAGGGTCAGGGGGCCGACGCAAAAGCGATTTTTGATGGTCAGCTTGCCGATCTGCAAGGGCTGTAACAATGGTGCATAGGGAAACGTCATGGGTATCTTCCTCCTTATAATGTCCTTTCATAAAAATCCCAGGCATTTTGCCAGCACACCCGCTCGATCTGGCGGGGCGTGAAGCCGCCTTGTTCCAAGGCGCAGATGAGCCGATCCATGTGACCGGCGTGTTCCAGCTCCAGGGGGCAGTCAATGCCGTCAAAATCCGAGCCGAGGGCGGCCAGCTCCTCCCCGCCCACATCCACGACATGGCGGATGTGGCGGACGATGTCCTCCGTCCGGGAGACTTCATGCGGCCCCAAAAAGGCGGAATAGAAATTCACACCCACCAGGCCGCCTTTGTCGGCCAGGGTCCTGAGCATCTCGTCGGTCAAATTCCGCCGGTGGTCCCGAAGGGCACGACAGCAGGAATGGCTGGCCAGAAACGGCCGCTTGGCGTGGCGGGCCACGTCCCAGAAGCCGTCGTCGCCCAGGTGGGAGACATCGGCAATCATGCCCAGGCGTTCCATCTCTTCCAAAAACGCAAGCCCCGTCTCCGTGAGGCCCCCCGGCTGGCCGTTGGGCTGGCCCAATTCATTGGGATAGTTCCAGGTCAGGGTGAGCATCCGCACCCCCACACGATAGAGGGTGCGGAGCAGGGACAGCCGGCCCAGGCAGACGCCGCCCTCCTCCACCGTCAGCAGACAGCCGAGCTTTTTCTCCCGGCGGGCAGCTTCCAAATCAGCGAAAGATAAGACGGGCTGGGCCAGGTCTTTGTTGTTCGCAAGCTCTTCCCAATATAGATCGGCCAGGGTCAAGACCTCCTGCAAAGGGTCGCGTCCCCCTTTGAGATTCACAAAGAGGGCGAAGTTTTGCAGGAGATAGTCACTGCCCTTTAATTTTTCCAAATCAATGTGGAAGTCCGCCTGCCGCAAGCTACCCGGTTGCCCCGCCCGCCGGGTAGCCAACAGCTGGGAAACCGTATCACAGTGTAAGTCGATGAATGGCATTCATATCACCTCAACGGGAAATGACAGGCCACGCCCCGCGCCCCCTCTGTTTGCAGCTTCGGGACCTCCTGGGCACAGCGGGCCTGCGCGTAAGGACAACGGGTCCGAAAGCGACAGCCGGAGGGCGGCGTCACCGGGCTGGGGATCTCCCCGGCCAGGGGCGGGCCGTTTTCATTGCGCTGCGTGGGGTCGGGCCGGGGGACGGCGGCGAGCAAGAGCTTCGTGTAGGGATGGCGAGGCGCGGTAAACACTTCTTCCGTCGGCCCGATCTCACACACCCGCCCCAGAAACATCACGCACACCCGCCCTGCGCTGTGGCGCACCACGCTCAAGTCATGGGAGACCAACACATAGGTCAGGCCCTCATCCGCCTGTAAGTCTAACAGCAAGTTCAGCATCTGGGCCTGCACGGACACATCCAGGGCCGAAACAGGCTCATCGCAGACCACCAAGCGCGGCTCCACCGCCAAGGCCCTGGCGATGCCCACCCGCTGGCGCTGGCCACCGGAGAGCTCGTGGGGATAGCGGCCCAGCAAATTTCTGGGCAGGCCCACCCGCTCCAAGAGGGCCTCTGCTCGGCTCGCAAATTCCCTGGGCGGACAGAGCTTGTGGATGCGCAGAGGCTCCGCCAGGATCTCCCCCACGTCCCAGCGGGGATTCAGGGCGGCGGCGGTGTCCTGAAAGACCATCTGCATCTGCCGCCGCAGGGCCCGTAATTCTTTGGGGGCGCATTGGGCCAGGTCCTGGCCGTCGAAGAGGACCTGCCCCTCCGTCGGTGGGAGCAGGCCCAGGAGCAGACGGCCCAGGGTACTTTTGCCGCACCCGGACTCCCCCACCAGCGCCAGGGTCTCCCCTTCGTAGACTGGTAAGTCTACCTGGGAAACGCCGTGGAGAAAGGCCCCCTTTTTCCCCTTCACGGGGAAGTCTTTGGAGAGGCCCCGTGCCTCGGCTAAGATCGTTGGCATCGTTTCCCCTCCTCTCAGGTTACTTGGAAGCATCGGACGAAATGCCCCTCGCCCACATCCCGCAGGGGCGGGACGCTCTGGGCGCAGGCTTCCGTGGCCCGGTCGCACCGGGGGCAGAAGCGGCAGCCGGGGGGCGGACAGCGCAGGTCAGGGACCGTGCCGCGAATGGTATACAGCGTCTCCTGCCCCCCTTCCAGGGCGGGGATGGCCTTCCGCAGGCCCTGGGTGTAGGGATGCTTGGCCTCCCGGAAGAGGGCAAACGTCTCCGCCGCCTCCACGATCTGCCCGGCGTACATCACATAGACCAGGTCACACAGCTGGGCCACCACGCCCAGGTTGTGGGTGATGAGGAGAATGGCCGTGCCATGCTCCCGGCGCAGGTCGCCCATGAGGGAGAGGATCTGGGCTTGGATCGTCACGTCCAAGGCCGTGGTCGGCTCGTCGGCCAAAAGAAGCTCCGGCTCACAGGCCATGGCCATGGCGATCATCACCCGCTGCCGCAGACCGCCGGAGAGCTCACGGGGGTAGGCGTCGTACCGGGCCGCCGGGTCGGGGATGCCCACCTGCCGGAAGAGGTCGATGGTCTTCGCCTTGGCGCTCTTTCGGTCCATCCCCCGGTGCAGGCGCAAAACCTCCGCCACTTGCCGGCCCACGGGATAGACGGGGTTGAGGGAGGTCATGGGGTCCTGAAAGATCATGGCCAACCGGTCCCCCCGGAGCTTGCGGCGTTCTTTTTCCGACAGCCGGCGTAAGTCTCGGCCCTGGAAGCAGATCTCTCCCGCCGTCACCTGCCCCCCGGCGGGGACCAGGCCCAGGACGGACAGGGCCGTGACGCTCTTGCCGCACCCGGACTCCCCCACCAGGCCCACGATGCTCCCGCGGGGGACGGTCAGGTCGACGCCATCCACAGCGGTCAGCTCCCCCTGCGGCGTGTGGAACTTGGTCTGTAAGCCGGAGATGGTCAGCGCGGACGCCTGACCCAACGCGGTGCTCACTCCCACCCCTTCCAAATGTCCGGCTGATAGCCGACGGTGGCCTGCTTGCCGTTGCGGACGATGGGGGTCCTGAGCAGGGTGGGGTCCTCCAGGAGTTTTTCGATCTTGTCCTGGTCATAGGCCAGGTACTCCAGCAGCGCTGCGTCGGGGTGCTTTTCGTCGATGAGGTCGGGGAGCTTCACCGAGCGCAGCACCGAGGTCAGCTCCCCCTTGCTGATGCCGTATTTGTTCAGGTCGATGGCCTGGAATTTGACCCGGCGCTCCTTAAAATAGCGCTGGGCTTTTTTCGTGTCGAAGCATTTGGACTTGCCAAAGATCTGGATGTTCATGGTCCGGTTCCTCCTGGGTCAGCGGCCCGCCAGCGGGCCGGTCGTTTTGTTCCAGCATAGCACATCCCGGCCCAAAAACCCAGAGGAAGTGAAAAATATGTATACTTTTTTGTTCCAGCGTGCTATACTAGGAGAAATCAAACTGTGAACAGGCCGCGCTTTGCGGCATGAGATATATGACCCCGCGCACCCCAAACTGCACGATCCTTCCACGGTGCTACCAAGCCGTGACGAACCAGGGGAAGCCGGACAAAACCCACCGCGGGACAGGGCGGTCGGGTGCGTCCAGCGGCTCCCCTTGTCTTTGTGCCCCCAATTGGAGGAAACTTTGGGGCTTGCCGCCGGGACACACTGAAAAAAAGGAGTTATTATGGCAGAAAAACTGAAAATCATCCCCTTGGGCGGACTCAACGAGATCGGCAAGAATCTCACCGTCTACGAGTATGGCAACGACATCATCATCGTAGACGTGGGCATGGGCTTCCCCGACGACGACATGTACGGCGTGGACGTGGTCATCCCGGACGTGAGCTACCTCATCAAGCACCAGGATAAGATCCGGGGCATCTTCCTCACCCACGGGCACGAGGACCACATCGGCGCCCTGCCCTACGTCCTGCGCTCCTTCCAGGCCCCCATCTATGCCACCCGGATGACCCTGGGGCTGGTGGGCCTGAAGCTGGAGGAGCACAAGCTGCTCGACAGCACCAAGCTCGTCACCTGCGAGGCGGGGGACATCGTGAAGGCCGGGAAATTCTCCGTGGAATTCATTCACGCCAACCACTCCATCGCCGACGCCGTGAGCTTTGCCATCAAGTGCCCCGTGGGCACCGTGATCCACACCGGCGACTTTAAGATCGACCCCACCCCCATCAAGGGCAAGATCATGGACCTGACCCGCCTGGGAGAGCTGGGCAAAGAGGGCGTGCTGGCCCTGCTGTGCGACTCCACCAACGTGGAGCGCCCCGGCTACACGATGAGCGAAAAGAAGATCGGCGAGACCTTCCACAACCTGTTTAAGGACGCGAAGGGGCGAATCATCATCGCGATGTTCGCCTCGAACCTGCACAGAATTCAGCAGGTGGTGGACAACTGCATCGAGTTCGGGCGAAAAATCTGCTTTGTCGGCCGGAGCATGGTCAACGTCACCAAGCTGGCGATGGAAATCGGCGAGCTGAAAATCCCGCAGGACGTGTTCATCGACGTCGGCGATCTGGATTGCTATGAAGACGACGAAATCGTGGTGCTGACGACGGGCAGCCAGGGCGAGCCGATGAGCGGCCTGACGCGCATGGCCAACAGCGAACACCGCAAATTGCAGATTCGGCAGGGCGACACGGTGATTATCTCCGCGACGCCGATTCCGGGCAACGAGATCATGGTCTCCAGAATCATCGACCAGCTCTATCGCTGCGGCGCGAACGTGATTTACAACCGCATCGCGGATGTGCACGTCTCCGGCCACGCCTGTCAGGAGGAGCTGAAGCTGATGCACACGCTGGTGAAGCCGAAATACTTCATTCCGGTGCACGGCGAATACCGCATGCTGCACAGGCACGCGCATCTGGCGCAGGAGCTGGGCATGCCGGAGGACAACGTCATCATTCTGGAAATGGGGCAGGCGCTCGAGCTTTCCGAGGACGAGGCGAATATCACCGGCCCGATTCCCAACGGCTCGGTGATGGTGGACGGCCTCGGCGTGGGCGACGTGGGCAACGTGGTGCTGCGCGACAGAAAGCACCTCTCGCAGGACGGATTGATTATCGTCGTCGTCGGCGTGAACCGGGAGACGGGGCTGGTGACCAGCGGGCCGGAATTGATCTCGCGCGGTTTCGTCTATGTGCGCGAAAACGAGGAGCTGATTTCCGGCGCGCGGAACGTCGCGATGAACGTCTTGCAGCGGTATGACCGCATCGAGCAGAGCGACTGGACGAGCGTGAAGAACGGGATCAAGGACGAGGTGCACAACTATCTGTTCGATCTCATCAAGCGCAACCCGATGATTCTGCCGATCATCATGGAAACATAAAAAACAAGGAAGTTGAAGCATGAACATTTACGATACGGCGCACAAGCTGGCCGAGGAAATCAAGAGAAGCGACGAATGTGTGCAGCTGGCGGAGCTGCGCGAGCGCGCCTACGCGGATGAGACCAACCGGCTGCTGCTGGAGGAATACAAGCGGCTGCAGGTGCAGCTCCAGATGAGCATGGTCGGCGCGGCGGGGGAGATGCCCAGCGAGGACATGCAGCGCTTTCAGCAGCTCGCCTCGCTGCTGTATATGAACAGCGACGTGCAGGCCTATCTGATGGCGGAAATGCAGATGCAGAAGACGCTGGCCGACATCTTCAAGATTTTGACCGAGGCGGCGGGCATCCGCTTTGACGTGCCCGACAAGCAATAAACCGGGAGGAAAGCGACATTGGCGAAGAAAAAGAAGCGCCCGATCCGCGACGCGGAGGAACGCGAGCTGCTTGAAAGCAGGCGGTACGGCTTTTTCTGGTACGACTGGATCTGGCGGATTCTGCGGCCGATTCTGGTGTTCGTCTGCTCGTTTGTCATCATCTGCGGGCTGGTTTACACCGGCTGGCAGAAGGTGGACGACATGTTCTTTTCGCCGATGGACAGCGCGGACGGCCAGACCGTCGCCTTCAGCGTCAAATCCGGCAGTTCGCTCTCCGCAGTCAGCCGAAATCTGGAAGAGGTGGGGCTGATCCACAACCACACCGTCTTCAAATACATGGCCGATTTCATGGGCATGGGGCAGAAGATCCAGAGCGGCGACTACGAGCTTTCGCGCGCGATGTCCGCGACGGAGATCCTCAATCAACTGATTGCCGGCGACGGCAAGCCGCTGACGACGAGCATCACCATTATCCCCGGCTGGACGGTGGAGGACGTGGCGAATTATCTGGTGGAGCAGAAGATTCTCTCGAGCGCCGACGAGTTCCTCGGCCTGTGCAAATCGGGCGAGGCTTACAGCGGGTATTACTTCATCGAGGAGATGATGAAGACCGGCACGGCGAGCCAGCGCAAATACGCGCTGGAGGGCTATCTGTCGCCGAATACCTATGAGATTTACACCAGCTCAAGCGCCGATACCATCATCAAGCGCCTGCTGACGCAGATGGAGGCGGCGTATCTGAGCGGCTACGACGAGCGCGCGCAGGAGCTGGGGATGACGATGGACGAGGTGGTGACCCTCGCCTCGATGATCGAAAAGGAAGCCAAGAAGGGCGACTTTGCCAAGGTCAGCGCGGTTTTCCACAACCGGCTCAAGGCGGATATGACGCTCGGATCGGATGTGACGATCAAATACGCGACCGGCTCGCAGAAGATGGTGCTCGGCGACAGCGAGCTTTCCGTCAACTCGGCGTATAACACGTACACCCGCAAGGGACTGCCGGTCGGCCCGATCTGCAACCCGTCGATGGACGCGATTGTTGCGGCGCTGTACCCGGACGAGCAATACGTGGCGCAGAAGTATCTGTACTTCTGCTCGACCGACCCGGCCTCCGGCGCGCTGCATTTCTCCAAGACGCTGGACGAGCACAACGCCGCCGTGGCCATGTATCGCCCGCTGTGGGAGGAATACGACAAGAGCCGCGGCCTGAACTGATCGGAGGACAGGATGAAGACAATGCCTTCGCTGCTCGCGCCCGCGGGCAACATGAGGGCGCTCCAAACGGCGCTGCGCTTCGGCGCAGACGCCGTTTATTGTGGCGCAAAACAATACGGCCTGCGCGCGCAGGCGAACAATTTCGACGAAAAACAGCTCGAAGAGGCCGTGCGGCTGGCGCATGCGGCGGGCGCGCAGGTGAACCTGACGCTGAACATCTTCGCCTTTGACGGTGACCTCGACGGCATGGTGAGGACGGCGCAGAGGGCGCGCGACATCGGCGTGGACGCGGCGATTGTCTCCGATCTCGGCGCGATTGCGCGGATTGCGCGGGAAGTGCCGGGGCTGGATGTGCACGTGAGCACGCAGGCGAGCACGACGAACAGCGAATCCGCCCGCGTATACAAGGCGCTGGGGGCAAAGCGCGTCGTGCTGGCGCGGGAGATGACGTTTGAGCAGATTGAGGCGATGAGCGCGGCGATCGGGGACGAAATCGAGTTGGAGACGTTCATCCACGGCGCGGCCTGCATGTCGTATTCCGGACGCTGCATGCTTTCCAGCTTTTTGAACGGGCGGAGCGCGAACCGCGGCGCGTGCAGCCAGCCGTGCCGCTGGACCTACACCCTGCACGAGCGGACGAGGCCGGAGGAGGCCATGCCCATCGAGGAGGACGAGCGGGGAACGGCGATTCTCTCCAGCCGGGACATCTGCATGATGGAGCACCTGCCGAGGCTGATGGAGAGCGGCGTTTGCTGCTTCAAGATCGAGGGGCGGATGAAGACGGAAATCTACATCGCGACGGTCGTCGGGGCGTATCGCCGAGCCATGGACGCATACGCAAAAAGCCCGGCGGGCTATCGGGCGGACGCGGCACTGCAAAGGCGGCTGCGCGGCGAGCTGGACAAGATCAGCCACCGCGTATACGATACGGGCTTTTACTTCGGCCAGCCGAAGGTCTGCGGCGAGGCGGTCGGCGTGACGCAGGAGGCCGAATACATGGGCTATGTGCTGGATGCGTCGGGCGGCGAGGCGCTGGTGGAGATGAAGAACCGTTTCTTCGTCGGCGACGAGCTGGAAACCGTTACGCCGAAGGGCAGCGAAAAGCTGGTGATCGAGGACATCGTGATCGAGCGGACGGGCGAGCATGTCGGCGTGGTGAACGTGCCGATGGAGCGGGTGCGCATCCCCTGCGGCGGTAAATTGCAGGCGGGCGACATGCTGCGCGGCCCGGTCAGAAACCGAGCGTGACCCGGCTTCGATACGGAGCGGCGACGGGAGAGCGCCAAAAGAGCGGATAAAACGGATGCGCGCAGAGCGCGTCGCAAAGCATCAGAAACGCCCACGCATCGTCGGGCGTTTTTGCTTTATCCGGCAGGGCCAGAAACCCGTGCGGATGGGTGACGACGGAGGGAACGCGAATCCGGCGCAGGGGCAGGAACAGCGCGCTGTGCGCCTGTGCGCCATCCAGAATATCGGCCAGCCACGGCGCGGCGGACTCCGGGGCGCAGGCACGCTCGATCTGCGCGGGAAGGGAGCGGAGCGCCGCGTCGCAATCGGTCATGCGCTCGCGGATGGCCTGCGCGGCGGCCAGCGCGCAGGCGGTTTCATGCGCGTCAAGCGGCGCAGACGACAGATCGGGAAGGAGCGCCGTCATTTGCCGCGCGGCCTCGTCCGGCTCCAGAAAGCCGAGCATGCAGCCGCCGCAGGCGGCGAGCATCGCCGCGCCCGGAGCGGCATGATCGACAGGGGCGGCAAATGCTTCCCGCGCAAGGCGCAGAAGCCGCGCGCGTTCGGCGTCGCTGAGCGGGATGCGCTCGGTTTCCGGGAGCGTCAGCGCGCGAAACAGCGGCGGCGCGGCCAGCCAGAGCAGCGAAACGAAAAGCAGCGGCGCAAGCGCGCGCAGGCTGAGAAACGCGGCGGGGAGCAGCACCGCGCCGCAGACCGCGCAGGCAGCCGGGGTTTGCGCGCCCGCGGGAAAGCGGACGCGCAGAAGCGGGGAACGCGCCAGACGATGCGCGAAAAATGCGTTGGCCGCGCAGAGCGCCGTCATCGGCAGAAAAGCGAGGCGAACGAGCGCGGCAGGGAGCATGCGCGGATGCAGCAGGGCGTAAGGCTCCAAGAGCGCCAGCACGGCGACCCATTCCCAACCGGACACGGCGGCAAAAAAGAGCAGAAGAAGCCGAAGCGGCGGAGCGGACAGCATGAGCTTTTGCAGCACCGTCGGCGCGGGCAGGCGACAGAGACGATCCAAATCCCGCCGCGTCTGGTGGAGCGCGCCGCGCAGAGAGGGGGAAGCGTCGGCCACGAAGGCGGGAGCGTCCCACAGCGGGCAGGCGTCCGACCCATCCGACTTTTCAACGACGGAAAAAGCCCGAGACGAGGCGAGAAGCACGCCGTCGGAAAGGCGCGCGCGACGGCGGCGGGCGAGGAAATCATCCGACGCGGCGCGCGATTCCCAAAAAGAAAAGCCCGGCAGACGGTTTGACAGCGGCGCGTCGTCGGTCAGCGGGGGCAGGACGCGCGCGGCCAGAAGGCCGGATTCACCCAGCGCGGCCAGCATGCGGCGCGGGACATCCGGCGCGCAGGAGACATCGGCGGGGCAGAAGAGCGCGGCGGAGAATTGCCCGGCCAGAGACGCGGGCGAAAAGCTGGCGGCGGCAAACGCGGACGGCGCGTGCCCGTGGCCGAGCAGCGCGGCGACGGTCTGCATGGGCAAAAGCGGCTGGTTTTCGCCCAGATACAGCCGCGCTGCGTCATCCCAGACGCGCTTGCGGACGAGCAGCAGAAAATGCCCCGGACAGCGCGCGTCGGCGGCCATCACGGCGGATTGCAGCGCGCGCAGCAGCGGCGTGTCCTCCGGCATGACCTCGGAAAAGGCATCCGGCAGGTCGCACAGGAGCAGCAGCGCGTCCGCGCAGGGACGCATGGAAAGCAGACGGCGGGCGAGCGGGCGAACCTGCGCCGGGGTGCGCGGCGCGGCGGAAAGAACACAGAGCAGGGACATGGCGCGCCTCCTTTTTGTTTAGCCTGCCCCAAAGATGAAAAGATACGCGCATAAAAAAGCGGAGCGCGACATAAAAATCAGAAAAGCAAAAGAAAAAAAGACCGAAAACCACAAAAAAACGCTTCAATACCACGGATTGAGGATTGAAAAGCCATCTGCCCCGTGCTATAATATAGGATAGCGTTTTGGGATTTCCGGGGCGCAACCATTACCGTAGAGGAGCATAAGAGCATGAGCACCACTGTTGAAAAGATTTCCAGCAATAAGGTGAAACTTTCCTTTGACATCGACGCGGCCAAGTTCGACGAGGCGATGGGCAAGGCATACATCAAGGTGCGCGGCCAGGTCGCGATCCCCGGCTTCCGCAAGGGACACGCCCCGCGCAAGATGATCGAGAACATGTACGGCGAAGGCGTCTTCTATGACGAGGCGTTCGAGCTGATCTTCGACGAGGTGTACGGCCCGGCCATCGACGAGAACAAGCTCGAGGTCGTCGATCGTCCGCAGGTCGATATCCAGCAGATCGGCGCCGGCAAGAACCTGCAGTTCACCTGCGAAGTGTTCGTCAAGCCGGACGTGACTCTGGGCGAGTACAAGGGCGTTGAGGTCAAGCGCGAGCACACCCTCGTGACCGAGGACGAGGTGAACGCCGAGATCGAGAAGGAGCGCAACAAGCAGGCCGCCGAGGTCGCCGTTGACGACCGCCCGGTTGCCGAAGGCGACACCGTGAACCTCGATTACTCCGGCAGCGTGGACGGCGTGAAGTTCGCCGGCGGCACCGCCGAGAACCAGACCCTCAAGATCGGCAGCCACACCTTCATCCCGGGCTTTGAAGAGCAGATGGTCGGCATGACTATCGGCGAGGAGAAGGATCTGAACGTCACCTTCCCGACCGAGTATCACGCGAAGGAGCTGGCGGGCAAGGAAGCCGTCTTCCACGTGAAGGTCAACGGCATCACCGAGACCCAGCTTCCGGCGCTTGACGACGATTTCGCCAAGGACATCAGTGAGTTTGACACGCTGGACGCATACAAGGCCGACGTTCGCGCCAAACTGGAAGCTCAGGCTGCCGAGCGCGACAACAACGTGTTCACCAACGCGGTGATCGGCAAGGTGATGGAGAACGCCACGGTCGAGATTCCGGAAGCGATGATCGAGCGCCAGATCGACTCCATGATCCGCAACTTCGAGGCGCGCCTGGCTCAGCAGGGCCTCAAGCTCGCCGACTTTATGAAGTACACCGGTCAGGACGAGAAGAGCTTCCGCGGCCAGTACCGCGATCAGGCCGAGAAGAGCGTTCGCGCGAACCTCGTGCTCGAAGCGATTGAGAACGTCGAGAACTTCGAAGTGAGCGACGAAGAGATCGACGCGGAGATCGAGAAGTTTGCCAAGCAGATCGGCCAGAGCGTTGAGGAGCTCAAGAAGAACCTGACCGAGGGCGACCGCGAGTATTTCAAGGCCGACGTGATCCGCGACAAGGCCGTGAAGTTCCTCTGCGACAACGCCAAGGCCGAGTAATCGACCCGACGCCGGTTTCGCGTGTGAAATCGCTTTGACGCATATTCGAACGAGTATACAAGCGAAAAAGGAAATTGAGAAATAAACGCCTGTTAAGGAGGCGTCCATGATGACCAACAACAACTATTACTTTGAACCCAGCGTCATTGAAAAGACGCCTTACGGCGAACGTTCTTATGACGTTTACTCCCGCCTGCTGAAGGATCGCGTGGTCTTTCTGCGCGGCGAGGTGAACGAGGCGCTGGCCAACAGCATCGTCGCCCAGCTGCTCTTTCTGGAAATGGAAGACCCGGACGCCGATATCTCCATGTACATCAACAGCCCGGGCGGAAGCGTGACCGACGGCATGGCCATCTTTGACACGATGCGCTACATCAAGCCGAAGGTTCGCACCGTCTGCCTCGGCATGGCCGCCTCGATGGGCGCGTTCCTGCTGATGGCGGGCGAACCCGGGATGCGCCTTGCGCTGCCCAACAGCGAAGTGATGATTCACCAGCCCAGCGGCGGCGCGAGCGGGCAGGCCACCGACGTGCAGCTTCACGCCCAGTGGCTGCTGCGCACCAAGGGCAAGATGAATAAGCTGATGAGCGAAATGACCCATCAGCCGCTGGAGCGCATCGAGCGCGACGTGGAACGCGATTACTTCATGACGGCCGAAGAGGCGCTCGCCTACGGCATCATCGACGAAATCTACCAGCCGCGCAAAAAGTAAGCCAGAGCGTTCTCCCTTCCCGAAAAGGGAGGGGAGAATTGCTTTTCGGCCAAGACGTGAAATCAATGTTTTCTGAGGTGCGAAATGCCGAGAGATAAGGACGAAACCCGGCAGCCGCGCGTGGCGCGCTGCTCCTTCTGCGATAAAACGCAGGATCAGGTTCGCCGCATCATTGCGGGCAACGGCGTGTATATCTGCGACGAGTGCGTCGCGCTGTGTCAGGAGATCATCGCGGATGATCTGGGCACGGCCCCGACGCAGGAGCCGCAGAACCTGCCCAAGCCCACCGAAATCAAGGCGGTGCTCGACGAGTACGTGATCGGTCAGGAAAAGGCCAAGCGCGCGCTGGCGGTCGCCGTCTACAACCATTACAAGAGGATCAACGCGCCGAAAAAGCGCGGCGACGTGGAGCTGCAAAAGAGCAACATCGTCATGGTCGGCCCGACCGGCTGCGGCAAGACGTTCCTCGCGCAGTCGCTGGCGAAGATCCTCAACGTTCCCTTTGCCATCGCGGACGCGACCAGCCTCACCGAGGCGGGCTACGTCGGCGAGGATGTGGAAAACATCCTGCTGCGCCTGATTCAGAACGCCGATTACGACATTCAGGCGGCGCAGCGCGGCATCATCTACATCGACGAGATCGACAAGATCGCGCGCAAGAGCGAGAACCCCTCGATCACGCGCGACGTTTCCGGCGAGGGCGTACAGCAGGCGCTGCTCAAGATCATCGAGGGCACCGTCGCCAGCGTGCCGCCGCAGGGCGGGCGCAAGCATCCGCATCAGGAGTTCATCCAGATCGACACGACCAACATCCTCTTCATCTGCGGCGGCGCGTTTGACGGGATCGACAAGATCATCGAAAAGCGCGAGGGCGCGGGCTCCATCGGCTTCGGCGCGGACGTCAAGAGCAAGGAGACGCGCAACGTCGGCCAGGTGCTCAAGGATATCCGTCCGGAGGATCTGCTGAGGTTCGGCCTGATTCCGGAGTTTGTCGGCCGCCTGCCGATCATCGTGACGCTGGATAACCTCGACGAGGACGCGCTGGTGCGCATCCTGACCGAGCCGCGCAACGCGCTGTGCCGTCAGTACGGCAAGCTGCTGGAGATGGACGGTGTGGAGCTGGAGTTCGAGCCGGACGCGCTCAAGGCGATTGCTGCGAAGGCGATTGCCCGCAAGAGCGGCGCTCGCGGCCTGCGCGCCATCATCGAGGATGCGCTGATGGGCACGATGTTCGATCTGCCGTCGCGCAGCGACGTGGCGAAGGTCGTCGTCACGCCGGAGGTCATTTCCGAGGGCAAAGAGCCGACGCTCGTGCCCGGCGAACCCAAGCGCAAGCTGCCCGCGGGCAAGACCCGCCGGGAAGGCGACAGCGCAGCGGCGAATAGAAGGCCGTCGGTTTCCTAATCCATAAACGTTTCCCCCATGTCCGTGTCGAAACGACGCCGGGCATGGGGGATTTTTTTAACGTATGGGAAAATGTGGAAGCAGAGCCTGTTTTGAAGCCCGTCCGCGAGGGCTTTTTTTCCGCCCCGACACATAAGCTCTTCTGAAAAGGGGGAGAGGCTATGCGGAAACGGATTGCAACCGCGAGGGGTGACCTGACGGGCGACGGTGCGCCGGAAAGCCTGGTTTTATCCGGCGAACAGAGCGCGGGATCGGCGTATTGGCAGAACATTGAGCTGGAAATCACGGATGGCCGAACGGGGAGAACCGCGCGCGTCCCTTTGGCGCACGACGGCGGCTATGATCCGCAGCTGGTGCTGGGCAGCATGACGGCGCGCGACCGGGTGGATGCGCTGATCGCGCTGGAAACGGGATCGAGCGGCGCGGTGGGGCTGTACAGCGTCGTCGCGTACCAAAACGGCACGTATCAGACGGTGTTTGACAGCGAGCAATACGCCAAGAGGATGCGATACCGGGTGCAGTACCTTGATCAATACGTCGTTCGGGCGGAGAGCGAAAACACGGGCATGGCGTATTTCATTGATCTGGCGGGGAAGGACGGCGACTATCTCGCGCAGCTCTACGACGAAAACGGCGTGCTCAGGCAGCCGCAGACGGGCTTCGTCGATCCCGTAAGCCTGCTCTACCCGGCGGACGTGAACCGCGACGGGCTGCTGGAGCTGGTGGCGTGGCAGAAGATCAGCGGGCTGTATCACGCGGACGCGCTGGGAGACTTCATCACGACGCTGGCGTGGAACGGGCGAGCCTTCGCGCCGACTACGCAGACGGTCGGCATTTTGGGATATTCGAAATTTTCCGAAAAAAACTTCTGAAAGCCGGGAACTTTTTTGCTGCCTCATCCGTCTAAATGATATCGAACAAAGCGGTTCGACTTCAAAAAGACATTCAGGAGGACGACAATATGAAAAAGTGGATGATTCTCGCGGCGGCGATTCTGGTGGTTCTGGGAATCGGTTTTGCGGTGAAGGGCGCGAGCGACAAAAAACAGGGCGCGACGCCGGAAGGAACGGCCGTGCCGGAGACGACGACGAGCGCGCCGAGTGAAGAGGCGGAAACGGCGGACGCGCTGCGCGAAGAGACGGAGACAACGGAGACGGAGGACGGCGCGGAGGAAATCGACACGCTCTGCGGCCAGATTACGGAGATCAACGACGAATACCTGATTCTGGAAGGCACGCAGCAGGGCACGGTGCAGGTCAACATCTTCGACGACACGCTCTACAACGGTTCGCTCCAGCAGGGTGAGCTGGCCGTCGGCCAGTATGCCGAGGTGATCTACGACGGCAAGATGACGCGCTCCATCCCCGCGCAGATTGCGGCGCTGGCGATCAACGTCTATCCGCTGAAGGGCACGGTGGACGCGGTGGAGGAGGACGGCCGTGTACTCGTGACCCCGGCGGATGGCGGCGAGCAGGTGGTGCTCTCCCTGCCGGACGGCGTGACGCTGGAAGCGGGCGAAACCGCGACCTTCTATACCAACGGCATGGCCACCATGTCCATCCCGGCGCAGATGAACGCCATCGGCGTGGTGAAGTAAGCGGAAATTAAGAAACCGGCGAGCTGTCCAAGAAGGCGGCTCGCCGGTTTTGCATATGGCGCTATTGCTTCCGAAGGTTGTTTTTTGGTATAATAAAAACAAAGAGAGGAGGGAAACGTTATGCCGACGATTTGCAGATTTCGGGGAATCAAGATTTCGATTAACTGGCGGGATCACATGCCGCCGCATTTCCATGCTTCTTACGGCGAAGATGAAGTCATCGTGTCTATCCTGGATATCGAAGTTTTGGAAGGAAGCATGCCCTCCAAGCAACTTAAAATGCTGTTGGGCTGGGCTGCGTTTCATCAGGATGAATTGATGGAAAATTGGGAATTGGCGCAGAAAAAGCAGGAACTTTTCGAGATTGAGCCGCTGAAATGAGTTTTTCATTCTTCGTTGGGTGAATCCGGAGGTGAGATGAATGAAAAAGACGGTTGAAGAATATCTGGCGCGTGGTTTTTCGCGGCCTTATGCGGAATATTTTGCAAGCGGACGTAAGCGGATTACGGCGGTAAAGGCGAACGATGATTATACGCTGACCTTGACGTTTGACGACGGAGAAAAACGAAGGCTGGATATGCGCGCTGACCTAAGGGAAGGCGTTTTTCAGAAAATCGCTGACTTGAAGGATTTCAAGCGTGTGTATCTGAATGAAGACCACACCGTATGCTGGGATATCGATCCGAAGGTAGACAGCCGGGTGGTATGGAACAATCAAATTGATATTTGCCCGGATACATGTTATGTGGAGTCGGTGCCGATAACGATGGAAAATTGAATATAGAAGGAAAATAGGAACATTCAATCCGAAATGAAACACGGTACAGGATCAGACTGTAGACAAATACAAGCCACCTTCAAAAAGGCGGCTTGTATTTGTTTTAGATCGCGTCTTCCACGACCAGCGGGCTGATGGCGTTGTAGCCCTGCCCGCTTTGCAGCAGATAGACCGTGTAGGCGCGGCCGCGCGTCACTTGCAGATAGACCGACGCGGCGGTATCGGGAAGCGGATTCGCGCCGATGAACGCGGAATCCAGCGTTTCGATATCCGTGTAAGCGGGCGCGGGAAGCTGATTGGTTTCCGCAAAGAGAAATTCGTATGCGCCGGGAGCGATGCGCTTGAACGAGGTGATTTCCTTGAAGCGCACATCGGAATAGGCCGCACGGCCATCCGGCAGGAGAACATCGAGCGCGCCGCTGTTTCGGGCGAGGTTGCCGACGCGGAAATGCGCCGCCCGCGACGGGGCAAAGCAGCAGGTATCCGTGATGCGCAGCAGATCGAGCCCGCCTGGGCGATTGATGACGGCGATGGTGAAGCGGCCGCCGGATTCAAACGGAATGGTCTTCTGGATGTAAATATAGCCGTCCGTACCGGTGACGGTCACGGTTTGGTAGCCCGCGGCTAGGCGCGTGTAGCCCGAGAGCGACGCGAAGTTCAGCAGGCTGGCCGCCCGACGGTTGCCCACATAGACGCGGAAGGCGGGATAGCCGTAGGCCGCGTTTAGAAAGCGAACGGCGGCGTATGTAATCGTGGGCAGGGGCTGGACGGGCAGCGGCTGGATGACGTTGCCGGGGGAAACGGGGCCGCCTTCGCCGGGGTTCGGTAGGGGCGCGACGGGAACGTGGCCGTCGTCGTCGGGATTGGGCCAGGGAATCACCGGAACCGGCCCGTCGGCCTCCCCGGAGTAGACGGGGCCGCCTTCGCCGGGATTGGGCAGGGGCGCGACGGGCGCATCCAAAATGCTTCGATCTTGTTCCATATCTGCATGGCGGAGTTCGTCAAAAACTCCGCCGCCCTCCTTTCTCTCAGATACCATAGCCTATTCCAAAGAGGAGGGCGGTGTGAAAGGGGGGTGACCTTTGAAAAAGAAGACGCTTGATTTAACGGAATGGATGTGATAAGATCAAATAGAAGAGAGAACATGGGAGAAAGGCGTATGAACGAAGGTAGAACGATATCGTTTACTCTTGGCGGGCTTGCGTTCGAATACGATGAGCAAAAGAATCAAATCAACATTAAAAAGCATGGAATTTCCTTCAAAAGTGCGGCGCGCATCTTTTTTGATTATGACCGAATCGAATTATGCGACGATGAGCATAGTGAAGGCGAAATACGATATGATACCATAGGAGACACGTCGTCAGGCAACCTTGTACTGGTCGGCGAGGTCGGACAATCTATCGGAAAGATCAATGAAATCCTGTTTGTTGTGTACACAGAACGAATAAAAATAGAAAATAACGGTAAGCGGACAGAAGTGACTCGCCTGATTTCAGCCAGATTGGCGACAAACTTTGAAAGGGGGTTGTATTATGGTAAATATGAATAGCCTGCCTGCCGAAACCAGAAGGGAACTGGCTTTTACTCCGGAAGAATTGGCGGAACTGGAGAACGCGCGGAAAATGCCGATTACATTTGACGAAGACTGCCCGGAAACAACGCCGGAACGGGCAATTAAATTCAAACGGGTGAACCCGCCGAGAAAAACGGCGGACGCACAATAAAGAAAACGGATTGCCGAAGTTTGCAGAAGCAGACGGGCAATCCGTTTTGATGTTTGAAGGTGCGCGTTTAATCCGCCAGCGTGCCCATCGGATCCCACGGTTCGAGGACGATCGGCTCCTGCGCGGCGAGGTCGGCAAGGCCGCCGAGGTATTCCCGCTCGACGGCGGCCTGGAAGACGTACTGATCGAACCAGCTATCCGAGCAGACATAGTAGCCCTTTTCGCCGTTCTTGTCGCCCCAACTGTTTTCAATCTTCCAGCGGGTCGGCTTTCCGGCTTCGTCGAGGTTCACGCCGGTGAGCACCATGGCGTGATTCATGGCGGCGAGGCCGTAATCCAGCGCGTCGGCCTTGTCCATGGCCAGAGAGAGGCCGGTCAGCGCGGCGAAATCAAAGCTGCGGTCATCCCAAACGCCCAGCGTGCGCTCGCCGAAGTGGCCGACGTCGCTGCCGAACCAGACGACCTTGCCCGCCTTGAGCTGGGCGATGATCGCGGCCTTGAGTTCGTCCATCGTCAGGTTGAGGTGGACGACGGGGCGGCCTTCGACGACGTTGCCCAGCAGGCGGATGGTGTAGGTCTTGTGATAGGGCTTATCGGCCGTCGGGGCGTTGATGACGCTGACGACCTGATCGAGCAGATCGCCGACGTAGCGCTCGGCGAAGGTCAGCGGAGTGAGGTTCTTTTCGATGTGATAGACCTGATCCTTATCGACAAACTCAAAATCGAAGGCCTTGGGCGGCTCGCCGTAGCAGCTGCAGAGGAAGCCGTAAATCGCATCCAGCGTCTTGTTTTTTTCGGCCTGAATGGCGTCCGCGCCGGCTTTGTCGGCAGCCATTCGGCGCAGACCTGCTGCCGCGACCTTGAGCGCGCGATTGAGCTGCGCGTTCATCGAGCGGGTGTTGCTGCTCTGATATGTTTCGTCATAGACGTCCTTGGGCACCACGCCGTATTTGCGGACGATGTTGGCGAACATATCCCACTGGCCGCCGTCGTGCACGCCGGTGGAGAGAATGTGCATTACCGTGCGGTCGGTCGTCGGCAGAGCGGCGGTTTCCAAAATGCTCTCAAGGAAGTAATTGCAGCGCTCGAATTTATCCCAAAAGGCGAGATAGCTCTGCGACAGCTCAAAATTTTCGAGGTTGCGCGCCTGAGCGATTCGCTCGCGCAGAACGTTGGTCGCCGCAAAGAGCCAGCAGCGGCCGCTGGATTTCTGGTTGGTGACCTCCAGCGTCGGCACCTCGACGGAAAACTTCTGGCGCATGGCGTTCGCGCCCTTTGAAGAAAACGCGACGCTGCTCAATTCGCTTTTGGAAAGCGCGAGGGTGGCGAGATGGCGTTCGGCGCTGGCTTCATAATCCGCGCCGAAACGATTCAGCAGGGAATCGGTAACAGGCTTCATCGGTGAATCATCCTTTCCTATTGCATTACTGGGAATTGATGAAATCAGTGTACGCCTAAATGAAGAAAATGTCAAGAGCGACGCGCGAGAGGAACGTGCATGCGAACGACTTGAAAACGGAAAATTAGCTAAAAAAAGGCGCGAACGGTATTGGTAACTTGACAAGCGAGGGGAAAGAAGACTATAATAAAAATGATAAAGCCAGATGTTATCTGTGATGGGCTGAAGGCGGAAATCAAACGTATTTGATATGAAAGCCCGAGGCCAGACAAGCGGCAGTCTCGGGCTTTTGCCATTTAAGCGGGATGAAAAAATGCCGAAAGAGCGTTGAAGGGAATACGAAGCATGGAAAAAAGGAAAATTGCCGTTGCGGGCACTGGTTATGTGGGTTTGTCAATTGCCACGTTGCTTTCTCAGCACCATCAGGTGACCGCAGTTGATATTGTTCCGGAGAAGGTTGAGCTGATCAACAATCGCAAGTCTCCGATTCAGGATGACTATATCGAGAAGTACTTCGCAGAGAAAGAACTGAATTTGACTGCAACGCTGGATGCAAAGGCTGCGTACTCTGATGCGGACTTTGTTGTTATAGCGGCTCCTACGAACTACGACAGCCACACGCAGCGCTTCGATACGAGCGCGGTCGAGGCTGTGATCAAGCTGGTTATGGAGTACAACCCGGATGCCATCATGGTCATTAAGTCTACCATTCCGGTTGGCTACACTGCAAGCGCGCGTAAGAAGTTCGGCAGCAGGAACATCATCTTCAGCCCGGAGTTCCTGCGCGAGAGCAAGGCGCTTTACGACAATCTGTACCCGAGCCGCATCATTGTGGGCACGGATTTGAGCGACGCGCGCCTGACGGAGGCTGCGCACGAGTTCGCGGCGCTGTTGCAGGAGGGCGCCATCAAGGAAGACATTGACACGCTGTTCATGGGCTTCACCGAGGCGGAGGCCGTCAAGCTGTTCGCCAATACATATCTGGCTCTGCGCGTTGCCTACTTCAATGAGCTGGACACCTATGCAGAGAGCAAGGGGCTGGATACGAAGCAGATCATCGAGGGCGTGTGTCTGGATCCGCGCATTGGGGCGCATTACAACAACCCGAGCTTTGGCTACGGCGGATATTGCCTGCCGAAGGACACCAAGCAACTTTTGGCCAATTACGCCGACGTGCCGCAGAACATGATGTCGGCGATTGTGGAGAGCAACAGAACCCGAAAGGACTTTATCGCAGACCGTGTCCTGAAGCTGGCTGGTTACTACGGCTATGATGAGGATAATGAATACGATGAGAAGCAGGAAAAGTCTGTGACCATCGGCGTGTACCGCCTGACCATGAAGAGCAACAGCGATAATTTCCGCCAGAGTTCTATCCAGGGTGTTATGAAGCGCATCAAGGCAAAGGGTGCGACTGTGATTATCTATGAGCCAACACTGAAAGACGGAGAGACTTTCTTTGGATCGGTAGTGGTTAATGATCTGGCTAAGTTCAAGGAAATGAGCCATGCCATCATCGCAAATCGCTATGACAAGTGTCTGGATGATGTGAAGGCTAAAGTCTATACACGTGATATTTTCCAGAGAGATTAATGTGCAATTAAAAAGGAAACACAGAAGGGGAATGCCGGATAGCCAAAAAGAAGCTGCTGATTTATGCACATTACTGTAAGGTAGGCAAGATGACTATGTGATCTCCATCTCCCAGCCATCTATTCTTGGCGGGGAGTGCGAAATAATACGCGGCTGTCATAATAGGGACAAGGGTACGGCAGAGAATGGAAGGCTCCGCGACCCGAAGTTCATATTTTCTTACCCGAAGAATGAACGACTGATCTTTTTGGGTGGCAGCAATGCCGCACAGGAAGAAATCTCGACCATGAGGGTGGGGTGACAGCCAGCGGACAGGTGAGCGAGCCTATCCGCGCTTTGTGTTGACCGAGATGTTGATGAAGAAATTGAGAGGGATTGTGGGAAAGATTTATGGGTAAGAAACTTGCGATTGCGATGTTCGGACAGAAGCACTTATCGAGAGAAGGCGGAGTAGAGATCGTTGTCAAAGAGCTCTGCACCCGAATGGCACAGAATGGTTGTGACGTGACCTGCTACAACAGAGCAGGCCATCATGTGAGCGGTGCGGAATATGACGATGCTGGTAAAACGGAGTACGAGGGAATCCGTCAGAAGTCTGTTCCGACCATTGAACGGCGCGGACTTGCTGCGGTAAGCTCTTCATTCTTCGCGGCTCTTTGCAGTGCGTTTGGAAAATACGATGTGGTGCACATCCACGCCGAAGGACCGGCGTTCTTTGCATGGCTGCCGAAGATGTTTGGGAAAAGAGTTGTTGTTACCGTCCATGGGGAGTGTGAAATAATATGGGCAACCAGAGAAAAGCCTGATTTCATGCGGGTTTACGCGGCTTGACCTTTTCACCTCAACCTGTTTCTGCCTGTCATGGTGCGTTGCGGCCAGCGTGATTTTTGGTGCTAATGGCTTCTGGTTGCGCTCTAACCCAGACATTAGATTATGTAGATTTGATTTGTGTTTCGGTGTCCTTTGTCTTTTGCCGTGCATCGTGCATCTGTAATGTGATGCTATCGTAGGTTGTCTGTAAATTTTCTCTGGTATCGAATCCGTTTTCCTGAATGTAAGCTACGGTCTTTGCCATCTGCTGAAGATTGGAAATTTTGACTTTTTGAGCATAAGCTCTGCTCTGTTGAGCCTTAATACAGTTCTGCAAGTCCACAACAAGACGCAGATCAGAGCGAATGAAGAGAATGGCAATCGGGTCTGCATGGTAATCGGGCATAGCCGTAAGACGAAGTTGGGACGTGTGGAGTGGAATCCCGGTACACTTGCAGG
>OLOH01000384.1_pt1 | contig 33619 bp, 30 predicted proteins | sample 1673221 | NCBI WGS metagenome assembly OLOH01 (sample SAMEA3136767, study PRJEB25190) | human gut metagenome
GTTCGAGCCCCGTCTATCGCTCTTTACGGAAAGCCTTGTAAACCCAGTGTTTACAAGGTTTTTTCTTTGTCTAGCCTTGGCACGGTTTGGTTAATTAACCACTTATTTGGTTAAGAAAATTTGCGTTTGTTTAAACACTCTAAGGCATCCTGCATATCAATTCCTGGAAAGTGATAGTTGTTTTAGTTCTCAACCTTTAATTTCTCCTAAATTGTGTTGGTTTTTATCAACGGATGCATCATTGATTATGTACCTAGTATATCTTATACATTTGCATAAGGATTTCAGGATCCCCCGGACGTCTTGCGCCCGTCTATCGCTCTTATAACATAAAGAGATGTCCTTGATGGATATCTCTTTTTCGTTATAGACAGAAATATCTGTCATATTTCCGCGTCCCCACACATATTATATATAAAACAACCACAGGAGGCGCATATGAGTGCAAAAACAAAAATCGTCGTTGTAAAAATGAAGCATGTCATTCTCACCGGAGTGCTCCTTGGCATACTGCTTCTTCTGATAATTTTCGCTGCTACATATTTCTTTTCAGGTGATGAGCCAAAGCCTGCAGTCGAAGAAACCGGCATGTATACACCAGGTGTGTACAATACATCTGTAGCGCTAGGTGGGGCGGCTATCGATGTGTCTGTGGCGGTGGACAGTAATAACATTAACTCCATAAGCCTTGAAAACATGACTGATTCGGTGGAAACCATGTATCCGCTTGTTGAGCCTGCGATGAACGAGCTCGTATCGCAGATTGTGCAAAATCAATCCACCGATAATATTTCCTACGCAAACACAAGTCAGTACACCTCCAAAGTGCTGCTCAACGCAATTGATAACACACTCTCCAAAGCAAAAAAATCTGACACCTCAAATACCGAAGAAAATGCAAAGACTGTATCTGAATCCCAAAAAGAGCCCGGGGATTCTTCAAAAACTGAAAATACCTCGCAGTAACCTGCGAGGTATTTTAACTTAATCATATAAATCGTAAAATATATGTTATGTATCAAAAATATAATCTACTGCTCACTGTCTGCAGACAATCCCTGTAGATAATCGCTGACAGCACTGATATCCGCGTAATAGCAGTTCACCGGACGACTCTTCTCATAGTACTGATATCCGGAGTAACCGCCCCAGCCTACCAATGCGACTACAGCCGCAGCTGCAACAATTCGTGCTATAACACGCTTTACTTTATTTCTGGCATTTGTCTTTTTACGATTTGCCTTTTCATTCTTATATTTATCAACCTTTGCCTGACTCATTGCTTTTCTCCTTTAACTCAATGCAATAATTCTACTACATTTTGCGGGAGATATCAAGGCATTTCATCATAGCTTCAAAAACACTGCTTCTCATGCCCTTTTCCTCAAGCACACGCACAGCCTGGATAGTGGTTCCGGCAGGTGAGCACACCATATCCTTGAGCTCGCCCGGATGCTTTCCTGTCTCGAGAACCATTTTTGCGCTTCCAAGCACTGCCTGAGCTGCAAATGTATATGCCTGGCTCCTTGGCATGCCGCCTGCTACAGCCGCATCTGCCATGGCTTCGATAAACATAAATACATATGCCGGTGAGCTTCCGCTGACAGCTGTCACTACATCCATGAGCTTCTCGTCTATCATCTCAGCCTTTGAAAAGCCCGAGCACAAATCAAGCACTGTATCAAGCTCAGCCTGCGATACTCTTTCATTTGCACAGACTCCCATCATGCCCTCACCAACCATGGCAGGTGTATTTGGCATGGTACGTATAACCTTTAAGCTCTTTCCAAACATCTCGTCAAACCACGAAAGTGACTTGCCCGGTGCAATCGAAACAATGATTTCATCGTCACTAACAGTGTCTTTTATCTCTGCTATAACCTCCTCATAGTACTGTGGCTTTACTGCTAAAAACAAAATATCTGCAAACTCTGCTACGCTCTTATTGTCCGCTGTCAGCCTGATTCCAAGCTCTGCTGCATTCTTTTCTCTGGAGCTTTCGGTCTTTGCAGATGCAAGAATATCGCTTGCCTGTGCCTTGCCTGATGCCAGCACTCCGTGTATCATTGCCTTTCCCATGTTTCCACAACCTATGAAGCCTAATTTCTTACTCATATTATCCTCCTGCTGTAATCAAATATATCTGACTATTCAAAGCATCCACAATCATGTTTAACAGTCAGTATTTTTGCAAACTATTTTAGCACACTTCATTCAATCATGCAAAATATCTTTTGACTCTCATATCATCTTATGCATCAAAACCTGAATGTACAGGCAGGCCTCTGTGCTCAACAGGAGTGGAAAAAACTATCTGTGTACTTGTCTTGCCGAATTTCTGCAGAGTGTTGATAAAGTCATCAAGCTCCTCCGTATTCAAAAACTCCACCTCTATGAGCATAGAATACTCTCCTGTCACACAATTGCACTCTATGACATTCTCCACACTCTCAATAAACGGATAAAACTCTTCCTTTTGTACAGGCTCCAGGTCCAGATTGACAAAAGCCTTTATCTTATAGCCCAGATTAACCGAATCAACAGTGGCATGATAGCCCTTTATGATTCCCTTGCTCTCCAATCTCTCTATTCTGGCTGTTACAGCCGGTGATGACAAAAACACCTGTGCCGCTATCTCCTTTATCGCTATACGTGCATTTTCCTGCAACAGCTCTACTATTTTCTCATCAATCATATCCAATGCATTCTTAGTCAATGTACCGCCTCCTAACCTCTCTTTTGTAAATGTGATTTTTCCAACAAAAAAGAGGGCGCAGATAACCTAATATCTGAACGCCCTCGTTCGCTTTACTTTTTTAATTAATTACTTTAAAAAAATAATATCATTAATCAATATTACTTGTCAAGATTAAGATCTGTAATCTCCGTTAATTTTTACATAATCATATGTAAGATCACAGCCCCATGCCTTGGCTGACACATCTCCCTGGTGTAAATCTATGTCGATGTAAATCTCGTCCTCATGCAGTATCTTTGCTGCCTCCTCCTCTGAGAAGTCAACTCCGGCACCGTTCTCGCACACCTTGATGCTTCCTGCTGTTGAGCGCAGGTGAAGCTCCACCTTGTCTATATCAAAATCAGCCTCCGCATAGCCTATAGCACAAAGGATTCGTCCCCAGTTGGCATCCTCGCCAAACATAGCACACTTTAAAAGTGGTGAACGGATAACGCTCTTTGCCACAATAATTGCTGTATCAAGATCAGGCGCACCTGCGCATGTGCACTCTAAAAGCTTTGAAGCACCCTCTCCATCCTTTGCAAGCATTCTTGTAAGATTTGAAAGCACCTCGTACAGTGCATCCTTAAAGATCTGATAATCATCATTCTCTGTAGTAATAGGTGTGTTTCCTGCAAGGCCATTTGCCATGATGCTTACCATATCATTGGTAGAGGTATCGCCGTCAATGCTTAAGCAGTTGTAGGTAACCTTTACAATCTCGCTCAGGGCCTTCTGGATGAGCTCCGATGAGATGGCAACATCTGATGTGATAAAGTTTAAGGTAGTAGCCATGTTCGGGTGAATCATGCCGCTTCCCTTTGCCATACCACCTACTGTACACTCACTGTCTCCAAGCATGAACTTTACCGCATACTGCTTTGGAACGGTATCTGTAGTCATGATAGCGTTTACAGCCTTGTCGTTGCCGTCTTCCGAAAGTCCCTTTGCAAGCTCCTTTATATGGCTCTCGATAGGCTCAATAGGAAGCACCTGACCAATAACTCCTGTAGACGCCACGATAACCTCGTTTGGATCAATCGAAAGCTCTGCTGCTGCAAGCTCGCACATTCTCTGGGCCTTCTCTACTCCGTCAGCATTGCAGGTGTTGGCGTTTTTGCTGTTGGCAATAACAGCCTTTGCCGTATGTCCTGATGCCTCAAGGTGTGCCTTTGTCACCTGAATAGGCGCACCCTTCACCTTGTTTGTTGTGTAAACAGCCGCTGCCTGACACTGTGTTTCTGAATAAACTAAAGCCAGGTCATTTTTGTTTTTGTCACTGTTTAATCCACAGTTTAATCCGTTTGCAACAAAGCCCTTTGCTGCACAGACGCCCTTTTTTACCTTTGTAAAACTCATTTGTATAATACCTCGATTCTTTTAAATATGTCCAATCCCCAACATATCGTATTTTTGATATATGAACGATAGACTGTAACATCCTCTCGTTACTCTATTTCTTTCATGACGCTCTTGTAAGCCGGACGGATAATCTTGTTCATGCCGACAATCTCCTCTAGCCTGTGGGCACTCCAGCCAACGATTCGCGCAATGGCAAAAAGAGGTGTGTAAAGCTCCATAGGAATACCAAGCATCTCATAAACAAAGCCGCTGTAGAAATCGACATTCGGAGAAACACCCTTAAAGATATGGCGCTTTTCAGCGATAATCTCAGGAGCCACCTTCTCTATTGTATTATAGAGGTTCATCTCATTATCTCTCTTCTTTGCAACTGAAAGCTTCTCCACATAGCCTCTGAATATACGCTCTCGCGGGTCAGAAAGTGAATACACCGCATGTCCCATTCCATAGATGAGTCCCTTGTGGTCAAACACCTCACCATCCATCATTTTTCTGAGGTATGCTCTCACCTCATCCTCATCATCCCAGTGCTTCACATGCGAACGGATGTCCCGCATCATCTCCATCACCTTGATATTGGCACCGCCGTGCTTTGGTCCCTTAAGGGATGACATGGCTGCCGCGATAGCAGAGTATGTATCTGTACCTGCCGATGTAACCACACGGGTGGTAAATGTAGAGTTGTTTCCACCGCCATGCTCCATATGAAGAATAAGTGCCATATCAAGCACCCTTGCTTCAAGCTCTGTATATTGATTGTCAGCTCTGAGCATCCTAAGGAAGTTTTCAGCTGTCGAAAGCTTTGGATCCGGCCTGTGAATATACATGCTCTGATCATTTTCATAATGATTATACGCATGATAACCGTAAACTGCAAGCATCGGGAATATTGCAACAAGTGATAAGCACTGTCTGATATTGTTGTCGATGCCCGCCTTTGCTACAAGAGGATCATATGAAGCCAGTGTCAGTATACTTCTCGTCATGGAATTCATGATATCCTTTGACGGAGCCTTCATGATGACATCCCTCGTAAAATTGGTAGGAAGGGTTCTGCTTCTTCCTAAAACCTCTGTAAACTCAGCCAATTCACTCTCAGATGGCAGCTGCCCGAAAAGCAGCAGATAAGCAATTTTTTCAAAACCAAACTCTCCGGGCCTTAAGTTATTTGTAAGTGTCTTTACATTGTAGCCTCTGTACCACAATTGTCCGTCACATGGCACGCTGCTGCCATCCTCGCCCGTCTTAAATGAAACAATCTCCGAAATATTCGTAAGACCTGTCAGAACTCCCTTTCCGTTTACATCCCTAAGTCCTCTGTTGACACCATATTCCCTGAAAAGACTATCTGAAATTGTGTCATTTTTAATACAGATATCCTGTTTTTTTGCAGCGTAATCCGCTAATAAATTATTGCTTTTTGTCATCCATTCACCCTTCCTTTTTATCTTTTAGAATATATTATATCCGTTTTCTTAGAAATTGGCAAACCCATTCATGAATCCGTAGCCAAAAATTTTATTTGGGTAGTCAGTTTTTTCTTTTCTGCGGCAGTTTCTTACCATGACATTTTTTATATCCACTCCGTTTGCGAGCAAAACATTGCCTCTCACTATCATCCACTCCATGATGAGAGCCGCCACCGCTGCAGTGATTGCAGCAGCCGCCGATGTGCCACTTAGTGCTATATACATTCCTCTTAGATTTGCCCCTGTGATATCCACAGCCGGTGCTACGAGATCCGGCTTTATTCCACCGTCTGCGTCAAAGCCCCTTCCCGACTCTAAAAATATTGCATCATTTAGGGAATTATAGCCTCCCGCCGTTATCACAAGCTTAGCATCCGAAGGCATGGTCAGCGTGGTATCAGGCTCCGAGACAATAAAGCTCACATCAGCATCAAGAAGTCCTGTCATCGGGAGCCACATATTAAAAACACCTCCAATAGTACTAAGTGGAAATACCCTGATGGTCCACACTCCCTTCACCACCTTTTCAAAGCGGATAAATATAAGCAAATCCCTCGTCTGTCTGCCGGTCTGCCTGTAGTCAATAGTCACCTGTGTTCCTTCAAGCAGAAATGAGTATTCACCGCTGTCTATTCGCATTGGTACCCCTGCCGGATTCGACTGACCACTCGGTGATATGACAGAAAGCGTAAATAGCTCAGGTGAAAGTGCCCAGCATTCCAGATAAAACCCATCCATATCCTGCTCAACATTTATCTCAATATCATCGACTGTATCTGTTATGCGCCCTTTATAATGATGCCTGCTGTTCGCCTCATTGCCCGCTGCCGCAACCACAGCCCTGCCTCTTTTTGCCGTGATATAGTCCAGATACTCTGAAAGATCCTCAGCTCCCGTGTGGCTTCCGTTATTGCAGCCAAGCGCCATGCAAAAGACAGCCGGTGCTCCCTTTTGACCTGCAAACTCATCTGCAAAATGCACGGCCCTCATCACATCAGCCTCAGAATACACCATTTTTCCTTCTGGAATAAAGTAGAAATCATACAGCTTTTGAGGTGCCCTTTTCAGCTTTACGACAATAAGCTTAGCCTGTGGTGCCACCCCTGCAAAATCATCCTGCGGTCTGTCATTGCCACATATCACGCTCGCCACAAACGTACCATGCCCATCCTCATCGCCCGGTATGCTCTCATATGGATTTTCCGATAAAATAGCAGCATTTATCTCATCCTCAGAATAAACCGTATCCGTATTCTGATCCCAGAGCACTGCAATCTTCGTCTTACCCTCAGGTGTCATAAAAGCCTCCTGCGCATAATTCACACCTGTGTCAATAACCACCACATACACACCATTTCCGTATAGTCCCGGAACAAACTCCCTTTGAAGCCTGAACACACCGCTCTTTACAAGTCCCTGCGTTGATAAAGGAGCCAGACACTTTGGAATAGCCGAATACGAATAAACTCCCACCAGAAGTGGTGGGAGTCTTTCGTAATCCTCATATGTCCATATCTCGTAATCATCGCCCAATGTCTCTATGATATCAGGAGCTATTACCGGTGGAATGAACTCCTTTTTTGATACTATGAACTGCATATTTTACCTCATATGATATAATATTTAGATATGAGGGTCAAAAGATATTTTGACCCTCATATAATTATATTCTATAAATAAAAATATGCTACCATATTTATCTAATATAAACAAAGCTTCGACCAAAATTTACTCGCGGCTTCCATGACATGTAAAATAAATCACCTGGTAATCCTGCGAAAGCACCGCAAGCAGCCTTCTGCCTCGAGCAAGCTTCTCATCATCCAGATTCACAAACGGATCGTCAAGTATGAGGAACGGCTTCTCGCCCGGATACATCGCATCCACAAGCGCAAAACGCATACATATGCCTATCAGGTCCTTGTAGCCTGCCGACATGGTTCTCACATCGCGAAGCTGCCCCTGCTCCTTCATCCTTATTGAAATATTGGCATCCACCTGCCAGTCTCTGTCTGTATTTTCTGTCAGGATACCGAAGTACTTCTGGAAGCCATTGGAAATAGGCGCCATGTATCTGGCAGTAAACTGCTCCCTTGCCCTGGTCAGATAGTCTGATGTAAGCCCAAGTATCTCATACTTATGCTTTTCCTCAGCCTGTATCTGCTTACAGTTGCGATACTCCTGCTCCTTTTCATCCCTCATATCAAGCTGCTCCTGCAGATCATCCATCTGTCTGCCGTACTGCACTAAGGACGCCCTGATTTCATCGAGGCTGCCTTCCACCTTTGAAATCATCTCATTGAGCTCATCAAGTGTATACGGACACTCATTTGGTGCAAGAAGCTTGTCCATATCGTTGTCATTCTCAAACTGCGCTTTCTTCTGAAGCGCACTGTCCATATTTTCTTTTGCAAAGCCGGCCTCTGCGAGCTGCTTTTTCATCTGTGAAAGTGCCTGTGTATATTCTGCAGCACTGTCATATCCATAGAGACTTAAATACTCATCAAGCGAAGCCTTTGCCTTCTCATAGTCAGCCTTTGTCTTGGCGCGCTTTCCTATCTGCTCGTTGAAACGGCTGTAGTCATGAGCCTTTGTGCGAAGCTCATAAAGCTTCTCCTGATACTGCGATTCATCTGCTTCAATCGAAAAGCTGTCAAAAAACTGCGATACCTCATGCTCCATTGATGTAATGCCGCTTTGAATCTGCTCAAGCTGCTCCTTTAATTCCTGAATCGGTATCTCCTTCTGCTTTATATTTTCCTCACGCTCAGCCATAAGCCTGATGTATGCTCTCTGCTTTTTTTTGTTCAGACGGATTCCATAGGCCATCATGACAACACCGCAAAGCGCCATAGCGACTCCAGCTATGCCTACCACAAGAAACATGATTTCCTTCACATTGTACTTCTCATTCAGACTGAATACCGTAGCAACAGCCGCTGCCAAAAGACCGATAACCATAAGCACAATACCTGCAGGTACAAGCTTAGTCTTCTCAGGTGTCTCCGGTTCCTCCTCATCATCTGCCATCTTTGCAAGTGAGGTCATCTGCGAGAGCTTGAGCTCCATGTGGCTGTACTCATTCTTGACGCTCTGGATGTTTGCAATCTTCTTTTGCATCTCATCAAGACCATCATCAGATGGCACACCATCCTTAAACATACCTGAAAGTGTATCTAAATACTGCTCCTCCTCAGGCGTAAAGCTCAGATTATCTTCTACAGCCTTTAAGCTTTCAAGCTCTCCGGCCTGCTTTGTCTTTTCCAAAAGCTCTGCCTCATCCGGTGCTTTGTCTCCAAAGACTGCCGATGCAGCATTGTAAATGCTCTCTTTCTCCTTTGCAACGGCACAAAGCTGCTCGTAGTTTTCACGAAGTGCCTGCTTTCTGCTGTCCTCAGATGCCACCTGAAGCGCCCTGCCGTACTCGGCTCTAATACCGGTAAGTTCCTTCTTCTGGGCAGTTTTCTCATCTATTTTCTGTGAAAGCTGTGCTGCCGCCTCATCCGCGGCCTGATATTTCTTAAGCTCCTGTTCCAAGGCTGTGAGTGTATTTACACGCTTTTTGATGGAGCCTGTGATACGGTTTGGGGACATCTTGTTCATCATGTCCTTAATGTCCGCTGTCGCCGACTCGAAGTTGTTGATGTCATTTGTATTTTCCGCCATATTGCCAAGCTTTGCACTGATGCTGTCTGATGACGAAAACATGCAGTCTGCCTGTGCTATGTATATCGTTCTCTTGAACGAGCTGCGGTCGAGGTCAAAAAGCTCCTCTCCAAGCAGTGGTGAAAAATCATCACACTCAACCATGGTTGCAAGCCTGTACAAGTGAAAATCATCCTGCTTTTCTGTAAGTCCAAATGTCCTTACAAGTCTGTACTCCACTCCATCGGCCTCAAAATCAAGCTCTCCACCATAAGTGCCGCCCTGCCATGGCTTATAGAGCTTTCTTTCCCTCTCAAACGCGCCCGGCTCCTTTTTCGTATCAAAGCCGTACAGCATAGCCTTCAAAAAAGCCGCAAGTGTACTCTTTCCCCAGCCGTTTGGCTGGTTTATGACATTGACTCCATCATTGAAATTGATATTAAGATCGGACAGCTTTCCGAAGTTGTTTATGTGACAAGCTATTAATTTCAATTTCTAAATCTCCTCCCCGCTAAGTGCCGATATACCACACCTGATGACCTCAGACTTCTGCTCCTCGGTCATATCTGAGCCAAGCACCATACGTATGAACTCGCCCTTAAGTGATGCATCCTTTTCGTATTCACTGTAATTGATGAGAAGCCTTGTCTCATCATACACCTTTTCATAGTAGAAATATTCCTCGAACATATCCTTGAGGAAATCTGTGTTTATCTCACAATCCACGTCCACCTCACCTACAAGCACGAACTTTACCATGCTTCTCGATGAATATTCACTGTCCGAAATGGCCTTTTCCATCTTCACAGCCACATCCTGTGTGGTCATGGCTCCTGTCACATCCACATACAGCGTGTAGAGGCTCCTGTACGCAAACGGTACAAAGCTAAAGCCTGCCGTGAGCTTCTCATCATCTATATCAAGCACCACAAAGCCCTTTTGTCCACACTCATCAAAGCCTCTTCCCTCTAAGCAGCCGCTGTAGCAGTACATGCCACGGTTGTCAAGCTGTCCACTCTGATACTCATGCACATGACCGAGTGCGAGATAATCAATGCCCTTATTCTTAAGGTCGCCTGTTGAAATCTCATCACCGAGCTGTCCGTGGAGAGTGACAACGTTGTAATTGTCATTGTCGAGCACAAGAGAATTGTACATGGCAGCCTGGTTAGACTTGTCTATCTCAAGACCTGTTATTGTGATATTTCCATAGCTGTATGAGGTCCATTGATTAGAAAAAAGCTTAAGGTTGTCAGGAATTTCATCGAGCTTCGATATGAAATTGTCCGAGTCGTGATTACCCTTAAGATAATAGAAATCGATATCCGGATTTGACGTAATCGAATCCTTTACCAGATTTCTGGCAGTCGCTGACACATTTCTCGTGTCAAATAAATCGCCTGCTATGATAATCGCCTTTACATCGTTATTTTTGGCGTACTCTATCATCCTTGAATATGTACGCAGTATTTCCATTTTTCTCTCTTTTGCCTGCTCCTTTGACAGATTCGAGGTCATCTTCGAATCCAGATGCAGGTCTGCACAGTGGATAATTTTCATTTTTCCAATTCCTCTTGATATATGAACGTTTATAAATCATTACAGACTACACATAGATTCATTACGCATAGCCTGGTTGCATCATTTACAGCCAATTCACAATTTCATAATCATTTAACAATTAAACGTGTTTACTGTCTGCAAGCTCAGGTGTACCTCTCATCTGAATGAGCGGGCCGCCCTTCTTCTCCACATAGTCCTTAGTGATTGTAACCGTGCCGATATTGTCATCCTTTGGTATCTCATACATGATATCGAGCATGAAATCCTCTATAATCGCACGAAGAGCTCTAGCTCCGACCTTCTTCTCCTTTGCCATCTTGGCGATGGCATAGAGTGCATCATCGTCGAACTCAAGCCTTACCTCATCCATCTCAAGGAGCTTCTGATACTGCTTGATAATGGCATTCTTTGGCTCCTTCAATATCTTTACAAGCATATCCTCGGTGAGTGCCTCAAGTGAGAACATGATTGGAAGTCGTCCGATAAACTCAGGAATCATTCCGAATTTACGGATATCATCAACAGTGGCCTGCATGAGCAGGTTCTCATCGCCATCATACTTGTCCTTTAAATCAGCCTTGAAGCCTATAGAAGCCTCCTTGTTCAGGCGCTCCTTTATGATATCCTCAAGTCCCGGGAAAGCGCCTCCGCATATAAAGAGAATATTTCTCGTGTCAACTGTGGTCATCGGAACCATGGCATTCTTGCTGCTGGCACCAACCGGCACCTCAACCTCTGATCCCTCTAAAAGCTTAAGCATACCCTGCTGCACTGACTCTCCGCTCACATCACGCTGGTTGGCATTTCTCTTCTTTGCAAGCTTGTCTATCTCATCTATAAAAATGATACCGTGCTCAGCTCTCTCCACGTCATTATCTGCAGCCGCAAGAAGCTTACTTACCACACTTTCGATATCGTCACCGATATATCCGGCCTCAGTAAGTGATGTGGCATCTGTTATGGCAAGTGGCACATCTAAAAGCTTTGCAAGAGTCTTTACGAGATATGTCTTTCCTGAACCTGTAGGTCCGATCATGAGCATATTTGATTTCTCAATCTCCACACCATCATATTTATTTGAAGCCTGCTTTGCAGTGGTATTCTCTTCCTGCGCCTTATGCTTATTGTCAGCCATGACACGCTTGTAATGGTTATATACTGCAACCGACATAACCTTCTTTGCATGCTCCTGACCTACCACATAATCATCAAGACTCGCCTTGATCCTATGCGGTGCAGGAATTGAGTGAATGTCAAGAATCGGCTCGACCTTTTTCTCTTCCTTTGGTTTTTTCTTCTTAAGCTTCTGGCTGTTTGGTATGCCTCCTGTCAGATCTGACAAATTTATCATGCTGATATTGGGCATATTGCCAAAATCCATATTGCTTATATTTCCCAGATTTCCGAGGTTGCCAAAATTACCGTTGCTCATGGAGTCAAAGGTCTTTTGCATACAATCGTTGCAGATGCACAGGTTCGGCTGGATATGTATCATCTTGCCTGCCACGCTCTCCGGTCTGCGGCAGATGTAGCAGACATCCTCGTAGTCGTTTGACTTGTTATCGTTTGTATTATCTATGTTATTTGTAGTTTCTTCATTATTATCCTGAATATTGTCAGGTACTTCCTTGAAATCATCATTATTCATAGGTAAATTACCGCCTTTGTATCATTTGGCTGCTTTATCAGCCATTTAACTATTATACACTACTGAATAAATGCGTGCAAGCAAGCTGAGACGCTTTTGAAAAAAAGGACCGACAGATCAAAAGACCTGCCGGATCCATTTTCTTAATATCTATCCAATTATAACAGCTCCATAAGAAGCTTATTGACAACAACAGGATTTGCCTTGCCCTTTGTGGCCTTCATAGTCTGACCTACAAGTGCTCCGATGGCTTTCTTCTTGCCATTGTGATAATCCTCCACAGCCTGTGGATTTGCATCGATGACAGCCTGGATTGTGGCTTTAAGCTCACCCTCATCATTCATGCTCTTAAGACCGTTCTCCTCGACATACTGCTCAGGATCGATATCATCCGAGAATATTTTCTCAAATACTTCCTTAGCAACAGATGAGTTGATCGTGCCTGCATCCACCAGATCTACAAGCTTTGCAAGGTTTACAGGTGAGAATTTTATCTCATCTGCATCCATATCATTATCCTTTAACAGTCGCATTGTCTCAACCATCAGCCAGTTTGAAACCTTCTTCGGCTTGCCGCAGAGCTTTGTGGCAGCCTCAAATATGTCTGCCATATGCTTTGACTCTGTGAGAATCTTTGCATCATACTCAGGGATGTCGTATTCCTTCTTATAGCGCGCAAGCTTCTGTGGACGAAGCTCAGGCTGCTTTGCCTTTATCTGTGCGATCCATTCATCGGATACGACGATTGGTACGAGGTCAGGCTCCGGGAAATATCTGTAGTCCTGCGCATCCTCTTTTGAACGCATGGCATGTGATGATTCCTTGTTGTCATCCCATCTACGGGTCTCCTGTACTACCTTTCTGCCCATCTCAAGAAGCTCTATCTGACGCTCACGCTCGCCCTCGATGGCATGTGCGATAGCCTTGAAGGAGTTAAGGTTTTTCATCTCAGTACGTGTACCAAACTTCTTTGCGCCCACCTCTCTGACTGAGATGTTGACATCGGCACGCATTGAGCCCTCATTCAATTTACAGTCAGATGCTCCGAGATACTGGATGGTCTGACGCAGAGTCTCAAGGTATGCGATAACCTCCTCAGCGGAGCGCATATCAGGCTCTGATACTATCTCTATAAGAGGTACTCCGGAACGGTTGTAATCTACGATAGATACATCCTCCCACTCGTCATGTACGAGCTTTCCGGCATCCTCCTCCATGTGGATTTCATGGATTCTGACATTTTTCTTTCCGTTTGCTGTCTCAATCTCCACTGAACCGTTGCGGCAGATTGGCAGATAAAGCTGTGATATCTGATAGTTCTGTGGGTTATCTGGATAAAAATAGTTTTTTCTGTCAAATTTGCTGTACTGTGTGATGGTACAGTTGGTGGCAAGTCCTACTGCCACTGCGTACTCTACAACCTGCTTGTTTAAAACCGGAAGTGAGCCCGGCTGTCCTGTGCAGACAGGACATGTATGTGTGTTTGGTGCGCCTCCGAAAGCTGTGGAGCAGGCGCAAAAGATCTTTGTTTTTGTAGCTAACTCTACATGGACCTCAAGTCCGATGACTGTCTCATAGTTTTTCATATCCTTTTTGCCTCCTTCCTACTGTGCACCGGCAGATTTATTGGTATCTGCTGCATTTTTGTTACTGTATTCCTCCGCGATAGTGCTGCGCTTAAGCTCTCTTGTTTTTTCAAAGCTGTAGGCTGCGCGGATGATATTCTTCTCCTTAAAGCAGTCTCCGATGAGCTGTAATCCGATTGGAAGTCCGTTTTTGTCCATGCCGCACGGAAGCGATATTCCCGGAAGTCCTGCAAGGTTTACAGATATGGTGTAGATATCACCGAGGTACATCTGGATTGGATCACTTAAGCTCTCTCCAAGCTTTGGAGCTGTGGTTGGTGCTGCCGGTCCGAGTATCACATCATATTTGGCAAAGGCATCATCAAAGGCTTTTTTGATAAGTGCTTTTACCCTTAATGCCTTTAAGTAATATGCATCATAATATCCTGATGAGAGTACGAAAGAGCCGAGCATGATTCTTCTCTTTACCTCAGGTCCAAAGCCCTCAGAACGCGATTTCTTGTACATGTTGTGAAGGTCTGTGTACTCCTTTGTACGGTATCCGTATTTGACACCGTCGAATCTGGCAAGGTTTGAGCTTGCCTCAGCACAGGCTATTACATAGTAAGCCGGGATGGCATACTCTACAAGTCCGAGGTCAAATTCCTCCACAACAGCACCTTTTTTCTTTAATTCATCTGCCGCTGCAAGGATTGCCGATTTTACCTCCGGGTCAAGTCCATCTCCGAGATAATCCTTTGGAATACCAATCTTCATACCCTTTACGTCATCGACAAGCGCCTCTGTAAACTTCAAATCGTCTCTGTTTACTGATGTCGAATCCTTCGTATCATATGAAGCAATTGCCTCAAGTATAGTAGCACAGTCTGTGACATCCTTTGCGATAGGTCCAATCTGGTCAAGCGATGAGCCATAAGCAATGAGTCCATATCGTGAAACTGTGCCGTAGGTTGGCTTGATTCCTGTCACACCACAAAAGGAGCTTGGCTGTCTGATTGATCCGCCTGTATCTGAACCGAGTGCAAACGGTACCTCCTCTGCTGCAACTGCTGCACAGCTTCCGCCTGATGAACCGCCCGGTACGTGCTCTGTATTCCATGGGTTTTTGGTTGCTCCAAAGGCAGATGTCTCCGTGGTGCTTCCCATGGCAAACTCATCCATGTTGGTTTTTCCAACGATGACACAGCCTGCATCCTCCAGGCGCTTAACAGCCTCCGCTGTGTAGGTCGGGATGAAATTGTAGAGTATCTTTGATGAACATGTGGTGAGAAGCCCTTCTGTACACATGTTATCCTTTATGGCTACAGGCACACCCGCAAGCGCTCCTTTTAGCTCTCCCGCATCAATTTTTGCCTGAACCTCTGCTGCTTTTTTAAGTGCACCCTCTTCGTCTATTGTGACGAAGCTGTTTATCTTTTCTTCTTTTGCTTTTATAGAAGCAATGGCAGCCTTTACAGCCTCTTCCACTGTAACTTCCTTTGCCTGAATTTTCTTGCCGAGTTCCACGGCAGTTAAAGACATTAAATCCATTTTTCTCCTCCTTGCCGTTATTCGCCGATTGTCTTTGGTACCTTGAATCCGCCGTCTTTCTTGACCGGTGCATTGGCAAGTGTAGCTTCACTTCCGTCACCGTTTGTGACAACATCATCTCTGAATACATTGTTTACAGGGAATACGTGGCTCATAGGCTCAATTCCCGAAGTATCAAGCTCCTCGAGCTTGTCGATATAATCAAGCATATCTGCCATATCCTTCTTGGCAGCCTCTGCCTCCTCCGGTGAAAGCTCAAGCTTTGCAAGGATTCCGACATACTCCATAGTCTCGTCAGAGATTACGTTTCTCATGACTCCGTCCTCGCCCATCACCTTTGTGGTAACAGCCTGCTGCTCAGGAGTCTCCTCCTCAGGTTCCTCGTCAAGTGCAGCACTTCTGACCTTTGCATATACCGCTTCATCGCATATACCCTGATTGTTGAAGCCTGCATGGCGTAAAGTACCCTCATAATCCATGCCTGCCGCAGCCGTCACCTTGCCTGAATTTGGATTTTCAGTATCATGTCTGGCCCATACACGTCCGGCACCGACCTCATTGATGAAAAATCTGATGATAGCAGTGAGTGCCTCTGTCATATAACCGTTATTCCAAAAACGCTTTCCGATACAATAACCGATTTCAACCGACTCAACTCTCTCATCAGTTTTAATTGCACTTATAGTTCCGATAGGCTGCTCGAGATCATTAAGCTCAATAGCCCACTGATAAAAATCTTTTTCGTCATACTTAGATATCCATTCTTTTAAAATAGTCTCTGTAGTATCAACACTCTCATGCGCCGGCCATGTAAGATATTTTGTCACTTCCGGGTCATTCGCCCAGTTGTAAAACATGTTCTCGGCATCTTCTATTTCAAATCTGCGAAGAGTAAGCCGCTCTGTGGCGATTTCTCTTGTTCCTATATGATTCATACGATATCCTTTCTCTCTTTCCTGATATTTTAATTTCTACTTGGGATTATACACACATGCCACTTCTAAGCCTTAAAGCGCACCCGCCATAATTGAATCCTGCATATCTGGGACTGCCAAAACTTGCATCCGGGTGCGCATCAACACCCTGCAACGCATGGGTGCATATATATTGTGAAGACAAATTTTTAACAGTTCCGACGCTCACATCCTGTAATACCTCACAGCATACCTCCTGCCAATAACCTATCCGCAGGAAATGTCGGAACAAGCTTAAAAATTTTCTGAACAAAATATATACACACATGCAACCACACAGCCTGCATGCGCACCCGCCACACCCCTAGAAGCTAAATTCTATGGCTCCAATCTGCTGAGATCACGAGGAAACAATGTTGCCTCACGCACATTGTCTTCTCCGATAAGCTGCATTGTAAGTCTCTCAAGTCCTATTCCAAGACCTCCATGTGGCGGCATGCCGTACTTAAAGGCTGAAAGATAGCTCTCCATACCCTCTGTCTCCATGCCACGCTTTGCGATTTTTTCCATAAGCTTGTTGTAGTCGTGGATTCGCTGGCCGCCTGTTGTGATCTCAAGACCTCTGAAAAGCAGGTCAAAGCTTAAGGTGTATGTCTCGTCTGCCGGATCATCCATGGCATAGAACGGTCTCTTCTTTGAAGGATAATGTGTGACAAATACAAAATCACTGCCATACTCTTCCTTGAAGTACTGTCCGATAAGTACCTCCTCCTCCGGCTCTAAGTCGAATGGGTTTCTGAACTGTCTGTTATATTTTTCTGCAACACGCTGCTTTGCCTCGTCAAATCTGACTCTTGGTATGCTTGTCACGTCAGGCAGCTTAATCTTTAAAAGCTCAAGCTCCTTGGCGTATGAGGTCTTTAAAAGCTCCATGGTGTACTGCAAAAAACCGGTCTCCATCTCCATGATATCCTCGAAGCCGTCAATGTAGCCCATCTCGAAATCGAGTGATGTATACTCATTCAGATGTCTCTTTGTATTGTGCTTTTCTGCTCTGAAAACAGGTGCAGTCTCAAAGACCCTGTCAAAGACACCTACCATCATCTGCTTGTAAAACTGCGGGCTCTGCTGTAATATAGCCGGTCTGTGGAAATATTCAAGCTTGAAGAGGTTGGCGCCTCCCTCGGCTGACTTTGCACCAAGCTTTGGCGTATGAATCTCTGTAAATCCATTATTATAAAGGAAATCCCTAAAGCCCCTTGTGATGCCCTCCTGTATACGGAACGTAGCACGCTCTCTTGGATTTCTGAGTGCCACTGCCCTGTTATTGAGCTTTGCCTCAAGCGAAGTATTCAGTTTCCATTTGTTGATCTGAAGCGGCATAGGCTCCGCCGGCTCAGATAAAATTGTGATAGTGTCAAGACGAAGCTCGAAGCCGTTTGGAGAACGGTCATCACTCTTGTATGTGCCGCATACCTCCACGGTATCTGCTTCCTTTAGATCATCGACGCTAAACTGGGATTTGCCCGGCTCGTATACACACTGTACGAGTCCGTCCCTGCGTCTTAAGACGATGAATGCAACCTCACCCATATCTCTTATGGTGTGAATCGCACCCTTTACTTTGATGTTTTTGCCCTCGTAGTCGCCTGCAAGAATTTCTGCGATACCGAGGTCTTCCTTTTGAACTGCTCCTGTTAAGAATTCCATATTTTTGTGCTCCTTTGATTTTTTAAGCGGGACGGAATATAAATTTATTTAATATTGTATATAGCCCACGAATTGCTATGTGCCTCTGTCGAAACTGGGCTATATACGCCAAAAAGCCCCGGAGCATATCAAATTAATGAAATGCTCCGGGGCGAAAATTCTAAAAATATTCCGCGGTACCACCCGCTTTGAGAAATAGGACTGTTCCTGTTTCTCCACTCTTATCCGTAACGTGGATGAATCGTATCTGCCTACTTTTGATATATAAAAAGCTTAATTCACATACGATAAACCTATCTATGCAATAAACCATATCAATCGTTCAACAGATCTGCTCCGGTAGTGTTCCTGCAATCAGCTCTTCCAAACAGCGCTCTCAGTCGGTGACGCTGTATTCCTGTCGGTGTCCGGTGATCCAAGTCTCCTTCAACGCATTTATTGTTTTTTTGTTGTTTAACGTTATAACACAATAAACTTATTATTTCAACCCATCATAGCCAAAACTTAAGAAAATAAAGTATAGGAATATATTATAGTTTTTCTTAATTATGGTTATAACAGAGCCTTCTTTTGCAACAATTATTAAATAAATTTAGGACATTCCCTATTGCCTTTATTGAATTCGTATTGTAGAGTATATTTGGTATATGTAATTAATTAATAATAATGAAGCAGGTAACACTTATGAAAAAACTATTATTTTTTGATATAGACGGCACTCTCGTTGATTTCGGCAAGAGCACCATGAGCCCATCAACCGCTGATGCTCTAATAAACGCAAAACAAAACGGTCACATGATTTTTCTTTGCACAGGACGTAGTTACAATCAGATTTATCCATCATTAAAAGCCTTTGATTTTGACGGCGTGGTGGCTGCTGCCGGCGGCTATGTCACTGTGGGTGATAAGGTAATTGCACATCATGTCTATGGGCAGAATCTGTTACAGAAGGTTCTTGACACTGTTGGTGACAACGACACAGGACTTATCTTCCAGACAAAGGATAAAAGCATCACCAACCACAAGTGGGCCGACAAATTCATATCAGCATTCTCAAAGCAGTTTGACATGCATGTGATACAGGACAACCCGACATTTAAGGATATCGTGATTGATGATGAATTATCAAGCTTTTCTAATCGATACGCCGATGTTGAAAGCACCATCTACTGCAATTGCAACTACCACATTGATGATTTAAGAAAGCTCCTCGGCGATGAATTTGTAGTAACCCTGAGCAGCTTTAAAGAGCCTGAACCTTACAGCGGTGAGATTACATTGCGCGGTGTCAACAAGGCAACCGGCATACGTGATGTGGTAGAGTTTCTTCACATGAGTCAAGCTGATACAATAGGCTTTGGCGATGGCCAGAATGATTTTGATATGCTGCGCTACTGTGATGTCGGTGTTGCCATGGGCAATTCCAGCGATGAAGTCAAGGCTGTTGCCGATATAGTGACAGACGATATCAAAGAGGATGGGCTTAAAAATGCCATGGTGCATCTTGGACTTGTCTAAAAATGCACCATGGCATACTCTATGCCTCAATATTCATAAATCTGTCCCACTCGCACTCGTCCTTTGATGCCGATACAATCAAGGTGTACGAGCGCTCATCTGTTCCATCGAATACGAAGGTATAATTTTCATTCTCCTTCTCGATTAAATATGCGTATCCGTCAAGAAAATTGTTGAAGGTGTCGATATAATCTGTCTCCTCTATCTCCTCGTCAGCCGTGGTGCTCTTTAGGTTGCCATCGGCATCATATGTCTTAAAGCCCTCGCGTATGAATGAAATAATATTTGCATCTGAAAGCTTTAATATAAGGCCGTTTGTCCTCATATCACGGATATCTCTGTTTTTAGAATTATCTGCCTTTATGATTACGTTGTCAAGGCATATTTTGAAGGTGCCAAAGCTCATCATGATATCGCTCACATGCACATCCGAAAATTTGAAATGTGTAAACTCGTTTTCTGTCCTGAATTTCATCTGTTATCCTCCGTATATACTCATGCCGATATTTTATCAGATAATTTTGCTTTGGGCAACTTGCATTTTATAATGTGCCGTACAGCTCAAGTGTATGGCCTACACTGCCTGCACCTATAAAATAATAGTCGCTTTGGGTGTCACCGTCTGCATAGATATACTGTCCGTACATCTTTATATTGCAAAAGAGTGCTGTGCGGCTTGATGCAGCAGCGATTCCATATCCCTTGTTTGACACGACAAGCGGCAGCCTCTGCTGTCTGCCTCCGAACGAAATATATCTGGCTTTGTTTGTCAAATCAGTAAGGTCTGTCGCAAGTATTCCCTTGGATTTGAGCTTTTCCGATTTGTCCCAGTCAAAAAATGTGTAGCACTCGCCATTATTTAAAAACCTTGGCTCTGTGGCATTTTCGCTTACAAGGAGTTTTCTGTCGGCATCAAAATACTGTATAGCTCCGTTTTTCTTTTCTATCCTTAGTATCAGCTTCTCCGTTTGAATTTCAATAAGCGATTTGGATTCCTTTGCCACCCATTTGAAGGCTGTATCGGCCTTTTGCTTCCAATAGGTTTTGTGCGGCTTCACTCCAATTCCTTTTACAAAGATTACGCGTACTATCTCCGGTGTTATTGGTATCACATAAAGTGTGCCGTCCGCTGTGGCGATTTCAACATGCGATTTACCTTTTTTGAGCCATTTTACCGCAAACTTGCCCTTTGAATGTCCCTTTACATGAAGTATATCGTTGTCCGGAATTGAGCCGTATGCGTATGGGGAGGGATTGAGAGGGAGGCTGCTCTTTTTTGCAGCCTTACTTACTTCCTTAATCTTAATTTTATTTGCCATATCTGTAGCAGTACATTGTGTTTGATTTTCCCTGTCTTTTTTTACAAATGCAGATAAATCAAGCTTCTCATTTTCAGCCTTATTTGTCACCTGCTCAGGCTTTAATACAATGCGCGACGGACCAAAATACTCTCTTTCATCCATATCGCGCCTGCCATCAACGCGCTTTTGCTCTTCTATCTCTTTTTCTGTCAGTTGCTGCTTTTCATATTCCTTTGCCTTAGTAAGCGGCTCTGCAGAAAACTCCTTCTGATGCCTGTTGGAAGGAGCAGGGTCTGCAATAAGCGGTGTCAGCCTGCCCCGGTGGAATACAGCAAGCTCATGAAGTGCACGGGTAGCCGCAACGTACAAAAGCTTCACATGACTGTCATCAGCCGGATATTTTCTCTCTGATGGGTCAAACAGCAATACAGCATCAAACTCAAGTCCCTTTGTATACGCGACCGGAAGTACCATGACTCCTGCACCAAACTGTGCAGTTTCAATATCATCATCTGCTATTTCTATATGTTTTTTAAGCTCAGCAGACACCTTGAGAGCCTCTGCCTCATCACGGCACACGACAGCTATCGTCTCATAGCCTTCACTCTGCCAGCCTTTTATCATTTCAACCGATGCCGAAATCAGTGAGCGCACATTGGCATACTCCTCTATGCGCACTGCGTTTCCATGCCTAATAATAGGCTCCACCGGATAGATTGCAAAATCTCCATGGCGCAGTATCTCTGTTGCAAATTCTGAAATCTCAACAGTGTTTCTGTAGCTCTTTCGAAGCAGACCGAATGCGTCATATGTGCCTGTGAGTATCAGCTTTTTCAAGTCCTCCCAGTCATTTAAGCCATACTCAAAATGTATATTCTGCGAGGTATCGCCCATGATAGTGTATGTGCAGTTTCTGAGGCAGTAATGCAGACAGCAGTATGCCATCATGCCAAAATCCTGTGCCTCATCAATAACCACATGACTCGCCTCTCGAACCGGATCTGTCTCCTTGATGCGCTTATAAATATACGCAAGCGCTGCCAGATCATACACATCAAATGAGTCCTTTGGAATATCTATATCATATTCCTTCTCCTTCTGACTAAGCAGAAAATCCCTGTAAAAATCATACACAGAGCCTTTCCAGTCATCCTTACCGAAATAGGTTTTGTATTTTTTATCAAGCTTGCTGCGCTCCTTTGCAGGGAACTTCACTTCCTTACCGAGAACCTCATTTTCATACTTCGAGTAAATTATCTCATTTAACATAAGGATTTTACTCTGCATTGAAAGAAGCGGATTATCATGCAGATAAGTATCTATCAGCACCTTTCCCACAAGCAGATTGCCTGTTTTTTCCATGTAGACCTCATCTCTTGGAATACACTTTTCCTCGTAATCTAAACAGAATTTTTCAAGAGCTTCAAACCATTCTTTACTGCCCTTTATGCTGTTTCTACTGTCATTTTTGCTGACTTCATGTATGCTGTACTTTTTGTCATCCCAATCCTCGTACAAAAGCCTTGTAAAAAGCTGCTCCATAGTCATCTGTTTTATGCCGTACACATCAAGCTCCGGAAGCACGCTTGTAATATAGTTCAACAAAATATGGTTACTGCCTATAATGTAGAAATCCTCCGGTCTGAAATCATCAGCATAATTATATAAAATGTACGATATCCTGTGCATTGCAACCGTTGTCTTTCCTGAGCCTGCAACTCCCTGCACAATGATATTCGTCTTTGGCGAACGGCGGATAATAAGGTTTTGCTCCTTTTGGATTGTCGCGATAATCTCTCCGAGCACTGCCTTTTTATTCTTAGCCAGATACTTTGTCAGAAGCTCATCATTTGCTACGACATCTGAATCAAAAAAGTCGATGAGCTTATCCTCTGCAATCTCATAGGTGCGCTTTCTGTTTAAATCAATCTCAAAAGTACCCTCTGAGCTCACCGTGTACTTACATGGTCCAAGACTGCTCTCATAATATACGGATGCAATCGGTGCTCTCCAGTCAATGACCACAGGCTCTGATGCATTCTTTGCAATACCGACTCTGCCTATATAGTAGGACTCCTGTGACTTCTGACGCGGATCCTTAAAATCTATTCTGCCAAAATACGGCTTTTTCCGCGCCTTTTCACATCTTACAATATTTCTCTCGTTCTCATGAAGCTGCGCTGTCGCATTGTTCCACAGGGCAAGTCCTTCCTTGTCCTGCGCCTCGTAGACATCTCTTAAATCCTCTAAATCATCTGTCAGCTTTTTTACCGATTCCTTTGCACGGTCCAGATTATCCTGTGCAATCCCTATGATATTTTGAAGCTGTCTCTGCTCGTCTTTTAATGAAATTCCCGGTAAATCATTTTCTGTGTCCATCATGCCTCCACGACTTATATATGCTGTGATTATACTATACTTTTAATCTCATCTATCCTGTCAACACAGGCAAAAAGCATCTTTTTCAGCTCCTCATCAGGCTGTGTCAAATCCGGCACCATGACAACCTTACAGCCTGCAGAATATGCACTTTTGACACCATTTGGCGAATCCTCAACCGCCATGCACTCCTCAGGTGCCAGCTTAAGCTCGCTGCATGCAAACTCATACACATCAGGTGCCGGCTTTCCATGCTCCACCATAGGCGCACAGATAATCTTGTCAAAATATCCGTAGAGCCCTATCTTTTTAAGATATTTCTCAGCTCTTTCTATATCATTCGCTGTGGAAATCGCTCTGTGAATGCCTTTTTCCTTCAAATATGTAAGTATCTCAATTGCACCGGGCTTAAGCTCAATACCCACCTTTTCCAGATGCTCCTCCATGATTTTTCTCCGATATGCCCTGATTTTATTATAATCCATATCCGGATCATGAAACATATCCTTAAGATGCTGCGGTGCATACGGCTGCCCGAGGCTTCGCATTGAAAGCGCCTGCTCATCCGTCATGTCGTAGCCGAATTGCTTAAGTGCCATCGGCCAGAAAATACGATAATATTTCTCCGTATCTATGAGTGTTCCGTCCATATCAAATAATACTGCTTTTACCATTGGTTCTCCTTACGTTCTGCCAGGCTTTACTATGCTTCACCTGTTAATTTTACCACTGTCATATCATGATGCATGGCCTTTATCACCGGGCCAAACATGTCCTTTGTCTTTATCCTGAGGCTGGAGGTATTTATGCATGGATGACATCCAACCCACTCACCTTTTAGCACATCCTCATCCACCAGAAGTCTGACCGCATTGTCATGGTCATTCATCAGTCCCATCACACTGACTGAGCCCGGTGTGATATCCAGATATTTTTCCATATCCTGCGGACTTGCAAACGAAAGTCTCGCACTGCCTATCTGATGCGAGAGCTCTTTTGTCTTAAAGGTCTTGTCTCCCGGTATCATGAGCAGGTAAAAATCAGTTTTCTGGCGGTTGCACAGAAAAAGATTCTTGCAGATTGTTGCGCCGAGTGTCTTGTCAATCTCCTCACAAACCTCCATCGTAAATGCCGCCTCGTGGTCTATTCTCTGATATTCGATTCCCAGTTTGTCCAAAAAATCGTATGTACGAATTTCTTTATCCAGTCTGCCTGTTGTATCTGTCGGTCTTCCATTCTGTAATTGCATTTGTGCCTCCTGAAATTAATTATCGCAGCTGTGTTCAGCACCGTAACCGCTGCTATTATTCTCTTTTAATTGCTATAGCTATAAATTATACACCTCTTTTATGTATTCTAACAAGCCCCGGCATCCACTGATTACATCATCAAAGGTCGCATCAAAATCACCTGTATACCATGGATCTGCAACATCGCGCGCTGCTGTAAGCTTATGATTTGTCCCGTAATCAGCAAATGACAGCATCTTAAATATCTTCTGCTGACTGTCACTGCCACCTGCAATCCTTGTCATATTCCTGATATTTGCAGTGTCCATTCCAATCAGAAGGTCATAGTACAAATAATCATCGCGTGTCATCTGTCTCGCGCGGTGTGGAATAAGAGGAATATGCTCCTCGTATAGTTTGTTTTTGGTGCCGTAGTGCGGCGGATTGCCTATTTCCTCACGGCTGGTCGCAGCTGAATCTATCTCGAAAACAGCATCGAGGTGCTGTCTGTGGACCAGATGGGTGAAGATGCTTTGGGCCATGGTGCTGCGGCAGATGTTGCCGTGGCAAACCATGAGCACTTTAATTTTATCTTGCATATCTTCGTTTTTCCTTGTATATCCTTATTTTTCCTAGGTTTTATCACACTTTCACGACATCTAACCTAGTGTACCTATCCTAGCATAAAATCGCATATTTTACCATATCTCGGTAAGTAAAATGAGTACAAATCTAGGTATAAACCCGATTCGTACTCATCAGTACTTTTTCCCTATGCCCTTTATTTCCTTACTTGGCACACTTTTTCATTTCTTTTTCTATCCTTTCAAGCCTCTCCGTTTCTCTCTGTGCATCTTCAAACTTAAGGTGTGTATACACATTTGAGGTAACACTTATATCTGTATGTCCCATTAAATATTTCAATGTTTCTACAGATATTCCTCTCTTTGCCGCATTCGTACAAAATGTATGCTTGCCCTGTTCTGTTTCAATAAGGTATCTGATTTCTTTGAAATGTTTCAAAATTGCAATTTATAGCCTATTGAAATACTTTTCACTATATTACCAACTATTTCATATGGGTATACCCTTTTGAAACACAAAAATACCGACTACCATTTCTGATAGTCGGTATTGGTTACAAAGTTTTGTTTAAAACACCCCTTTATAAGATGTTATATATTTAATAGTTCCGTAAAAATTTTTCGTCTGCTAGAATTACTTTTATTTCTAAAATCAACTGTATTGTACCATTCTATTAGCTTGTGTGTAGTTGCATCACCTATATCTTGTGGATGAAATACTAAATATCCCAATAAATAATTAATATAATCTACTCTTTCAGGCTTCTTTAAATTATGTTCTGAAATAAAATCTAAAGCTCTATCAAGTGCACCTAACGTTATTTCAAAGCATTTTGTTAATTTTTCAGGATTTTCTGTGCACAAATTACATAATTGATTTTCTTTTGTATCAGAGGGCATCGGTGCAAAATTCTTATTATGTTCTTTACCCACAATAGTTTCATATGCTGGGTTTAATGCTGCTATTGGATATGATACATTTGTTTTTTGCGGTGTAAAGAAGTCATCATAACCACGTTCATACATTTTTTCCTTATAAATGTTCGTATACTGTGTATAAATATCTATTCCATGTGCTTTTAACTTTGAAAATCTCATTTGAATAATACTAACACGACTGCCAGCATTATTTAAAACTTCAAACCAATCAATTTGCTCATCTTCTGTCAAGTCGATAGCTTGATTAGCCAAGGATTTATTTATGGAATATACGAAGTGACGGAAACTACTTGCTGATTTGAAAAATGGCAGAATGTGTAACCACTCTGTGATTTCACATTTTTTTGCATAAAATTAGAGAGTCTGTAGCTACTGCAACAAACTCTCATTTCGATCCATTTATACATACTTAGGCACAAAAACGAAATAAGTAAATCATAGGTAAAAACTTAATTACAAATTGTTCAAAAGCTCTATTTTACTACGTTTCAGCCATTTTATTATAGACTGCCGTGGCATACGAAAAGTACTTTAATCATAGTTTTGTTTCTCCTTGATTTGTCCCGGAACGCCCCGTTTTGCAAGGGTTTTCGGGGTTATTGTAATTTATTCTTATATTCTGCTATTTTTACTTTGCAGCCAAAAGTACGGTTTCTGGGCAAATTATAGCATATTGTTGCAAGTCTATTCTTACAATTCCATCAGAAAATGTTCATGCAGCGCACGTTTCACCTGATCGAAATTACCTCGCTCCGGACATTGGATGGAAACAACCAATCCCTTCTCTGGGAGAATCGTTGTAATCTGTCCGAATGCGCCATCAGCACGATAGGATCCTGGATATGGACTGATCCAGAACTGATAGCCATATCCTACATGCCAGAGATCTGCAGATGGCTCGAAGGTAAATTTCGGGGTGGACACCTCCTGCACCCAGTCCCTGCTGACAATCTGCTCGCCCTTCCAGTTACCCTCAGCCAGATAGAGCTGTCCCAGTTTCATCATCTCGGTACAAGTCAGATACATACCTCCGCCGCCATTCGGATGTCCCTGTGGATCATGCTCCCAGAGCGGCCATCCCATATCAAGGGGCTGGAATACCTTCTCATACAGATACTCTCCCATCCGCTTGCCAACGGCCCGTTCTACCATATGAGCAGCCAGAATACTGTCGGCAGAGGAATAGCAGAATGCACTGCCTGGCTCCACAGGAACCGGCTGTGCCATCATATATTTCTCATAATCCGGTGCTCCGACGCCCGGACGTCTGTCCGCATTCATCAGAAGTGCCTTACCAAAGCCACTGGACATGCAGAGCAGATGTTTCAACTGAATCTTCTCCAGATTTGGATCCGGATTTGAAGGAAGTTTATCTTTAAACACTTCCGCCACATGATCTTCCAGGCTTAGTTTTCCCTCTTCTATTGCGAGTCCAACTGCTGTTACCGTAAAACTCTTGGTATGTGAATAAATATTTCTCGGTACATTTGCTGCATAGTGCATCTCACAGAGTACCTTGTTCTCATCTCCGACACTGATAGCTTCCAGCGGCAGATTGTGGCTGCTGGCATAACGATGAAATTCCAAAAACTTCTCTTCCAGTAACATAATACCTCTATCCTTTCCAGCAAATCTCTGATCTGGTTCTATTATCTCATACACATCTCTGCATCTGTCGGCAGTGGCATCAGCGGTGCGGACGGCAGGGTCTGATACCAATAAGCAACACTGGTGTAATCATCGTAACGCGGTCCGGTCCAGCCCATGTTGTCGAGTGTCATACGAAACTTATTCTCAAAACGGATCGGATCTGCAATATGGAAATGATACAGCAGGAATCTCTGCTGTCCGTTATAGAATTCCCGGTTGTCTCCATAGATTGCATACATGCCGGTATATAAGCCGCTGAAGGTCTGATAGCTCTTGATGATGATGTCATTTCCAAATCCATAGGAACCGCCGAAGTAGTCTTCAGTTCCGGTATAGTGGATAGACGGATACGGATCATCGTCCAGATACATGCGGGCTTCGCCTTCTACCCAACAGGTATTGTTGCCATTCATACCAGTTGCCAGAGTCACACCGACAAATTGTCCCCTGCCTTCGATTCCGTCAACGATTGTGTAGGTACGACCCTTCTGAACCGGGTGCTCTTGGCGATAGGTGGCATGGAAATAACCAGCCTCCGCCGGAATCTCCTGATAAGCTCCGGTGATAATATAATAGAGATTTTCATCCTTGTCACCACGGTTTTCCATCGTGATCCGAGCTCTCTTATGGAACGGCATCTCAAAATAGCTGTTATAGCCGCGACCAGGAGCTACCAGCATCATGGCAGAATTCAACACCGGATATTTGCCATCCCTGTCCACGAAATTTTCATCATAGGCACATCCGAAGAATGCAGAGAGCGGAGCTTCCACAGACGGATATTCCTGATCATCCCAATACATACGGATGATAAAATGGTGCCCTACATATCCGGTAAACCACATATGCTGGATCACACCCGGTCCTGCAGCATCTACCAGAGTTACGGTTTCCCCTGCAGGAATCGTCACGGTCGGACGAAGCTTGGTGCAGTCACCGCCCTGGGAACCACCTGCGCGTACACCGGTTGGATTCTCTGCGGAAAATGCAAACGTTTTGGAGTTCTGGATCATACAATAGTTGTTCATATTCTTCCCCTCTCTTATCAAACCTGGATCATCTGAAATTATTGCTTACTACGCTATCGCGTTTCTCTATTCACTATAAATTCACTATAACATTTATCTCCCATGAAGTGACGGAATTACAGAATCATTCCGTCTGCGCCTTCTCATTTTCTTCCCGGATAATCTCCTTTATTCAAGCGCTTAAACTGATTATACCATAAATCTATGAACAAAGTTTATCTGTAAAGAAAATTGATACAGAGTTTTTCAAAATCGGTCCATCTGCTCCTGGGTAGCCACCTGCCTACAACTTGTATTGCTATTTCCTATCGTTCCGAACAATGCAATCATTGTCCGGCAGCTGTTTCAGTTACCAACAATTCATATGCAATATATTCATAAATGTCCCTCAAATCCTGTCTTGTTTCAGCGGAATATGCCACATAAAAAATCATATGCCAAAATCTCTTTTCATTTCAGCTTCAATGGCATCTGCTGAGTAAACTCTGCCAGCATTTCTCTCATCCCCGCAGGAACTTCTTTCACCACAAATCATATTCATTTTTATCGAGGACAGTCCGGTTAACAAATTCCAACCCGAAAGCTTTGCTTTTAGGTTGTCGCGGTACACTCGCGCAAAATAGGGGTACAATGGGGGATACAAATACCATTCTCATTCCCCAAAAGCCTTGATTTTAAGCCACTTCAGACAAAAGTACGGATTCTGCCGTGGCAAATGAATAGTATTTTTATCATAGTTTTATTTCTCCTTGATTTGCCCCGGAATGTTCTTGTTTGCAAGGGATTTCGGGGATTTGTGAAATATGTGATTTAGGTGGCATCTTGGCAAAATAGGGCAAGATGAAGCAAATTGTTGCGGGCTGTTAGTAGTAAAAATAGTAGTAAAAGGAAAATACTTACTACTAAGGATTATTGATTCTTCCATACATTTTATCCGGATTCGGATCTTTATCTGCACTGCGGCCTCCATAAATATTCCCTAATGCCATGGCAATCATGATTGTTCCGATAATTATCGTCCAGACGATCTGTGAGGAACTAAAATATGGTGCCAATAATCTGCTGGCACCAAGCTCTACCGCCATAACAGACATTCCTGAAAAAACTCTGTAAGATATAGATACATTTTATTTTTTAATATGGGGCTATTTTCCGTCATGTTAGTTTTTTCCTTAAACTTATATGTTATATAGCACAGTTATTTCTGCTCATCTACAGGAGGTACCATTTCAGCATAAGCTTTCAACATTTCCGGGGTACTGGTATAGTATCTCTTGTTTTTATTAAGAGCCGCAATTTCAGACATCTCTTCATCACCCAGCGCAAAATCAAATAGTTCAAAGTTTGCACGAATATGGTCCGGATTCTTGGATCCCGGAATCACTATGTCTCCAGCTTGGATATGCCAGCGCAGAATAATCTGGGCATTGCTCTTTCCATATTTTTCAGCCAATCGGGTAAATACCGATTCCTCCAGCAAAGCTTTATCTCCATGTCCCAGAGGGTACCATGCCTGAATGGCAATATCTTCTTTTGCCAGAAATTCCTTCAGTTCGTCTTCCTGAAAATAAGGATGTACCTCTGTCTGCAACACAGCAGGATTTACTTCGCACACATCCAGAATTTCCTGAATCTGTTCCATGGTAAAGTTTGATAGACCGATTGCTTTAACCTTACCTTCTTTGTAAGCCTTTTCCATTAATCGATATCCGGCAATATAATTTCCTGCCGGCTGATGAATCAACAGCAAATCAATATAATCTGTGTCAAGTCTTTTCAGTGTTTTTTCTACTGCATCTTCCTGTTCATAGAAAGAAGGCCACAGTTTCGTCTCTAAGAAAATATTTTCTCTGGCAATACCGGATTTTTTCATCGCACGTCCCACTGCCTTTTCATTTACATAGGCATTTGCCGTATCAATCAGACGATAACCATCCTGTAATGCACTTATGACAGAGTTTTCCGCTTCATCCGGACTCAACATAAAAGTTCCAATACCTGCTATTGGCATTTCTACGCCATTATTCAATTTCACAAATTCCTGATTACTCATATTTGTCGTCTCCTCCACTTTTTAATGAATATATTATAAATCATGATTAATACAGACAGAAGTTTCTTTTGGTTAACCAGTAAAGACCTTAAGGTTATGGCATTAGCTTACTGTTTCACAGCATTTGTTGCCATAAACGGACCATTTATTTTTCTGTCCAGTGAACTTAAAGTATGGCAAATTACATATGGTCTGTTCATATGATATTCACCTCTTTTGTCTTAGTAATCTGAGTGGCAACTAAATTCTTTCCATTTCGCATATTCTTCTGCTCTTACTTTCATCTCCTGATCTGCAAATGCAACTTCATCCGTACTACTTTGTTAATTTTTTCCATGTTACCATATACATCCCAATCGTCACCGGCAGCATCAGCACCTCAATGATTAACTGCGTCCAAATCATACCATATAATCCCACAAGCCAATTCATCAAAATAAGACATGGAATATTTAAAAGTCCCTGTCGGCATATGGTCAATATGGTGGATGAAGCTCCCTTACCCATTGCCTGCAGAGTATAGATAATGAGGGCATTCACTGCCGTGAACGGTACTGCAAGACATGCAATTCTAAGAAATTCTGCTCCCAATATGCTGGTCTGTTCTTCCTGAATGAAGGCTTGCATAATCCATGGTGCAAAGCTGAAAAAGCAGACTACAAACGATGCTGCGATTACCATAGCTGTCTTCCATGAAAACACAGAAATTTTCCGCATTCTCTTATAATTTTTTGCAGCATAATTGTATCCTACAAGCGGCATAAATCCCTGACACAGTCCCATGCAAATGCCTAACGGAAATAAATCAATCTTTTTTACAATTCCATATGCGGCAATCGGTATGTCTCCATAACCGGACGCAAATTTCACAATGACCATATTTGAGGCGTTTGCCAAAGCTGTCGTCAAAGCCGACGCAAGTCCCACTGAAAATATCGGTCTCACAAAATGCAGTGAAACATGGCAAATATTCAAAGACATTGCTGTCTGATTTCTCATCCTGTAAAAAATAACCAAAAAGAAAATTACAGATGCAACATTGGAACATGCCGTTGCGACAGCACTTCCTATAAATCCCATCCCCATTCCAAACATAAGAACCGGGTCTAAAATAATATTCAGTATTCCTCCAAACATCATGCCAGCACTTGCCTTTTGTGCGTGTCCCTCGCTCCTGAGTAAGTGAGCCAACGTCATGTTCAACATGGTCGGAATTCCACCGATTACAACAACCCAAAGCAAATAAATACATGCATAATTATAATTTTCCTCACTTGCTCCCAAAAAATGCAATAAAGGCATCCTGAAAATCAAGGAGCAAAGCGAAAACGAGAAAGTCACCACCATGCCTCCGTAAAAACAGAATGCTGACACTCTCTTAATATCACTTTTCTTATCCACCCCAAGCAATCTGGAAATCAGGCTGCTTCCACCAATTCCAAACAGATTGCCAAGAGCTGTCAATATATTAAACCAAGGATATACCAATGTAACTGCCGCAACCATGTAAGGATTACCAAGCTGTCCTATGTAGAAGGTATCAGCCAAATTGTAGATAATACTAACAATCTGGCTGATAATAGACGGAATCGCCAAGGTTGCAACAGCTTTATGAACCGGCATGGTTTCAAACAGTTCTTTTTCTTTTACTTTTTCTTTTACTTTATCCATTTATTCCAAATTCGCTCCATCACTGAACGCATTTCCGACTTTTTCACCCATTTTTACATATGTATTATGTACCGGATCATACGAAATAGCCTGCAATTTTGTAGCATCAATCATGCCATCCTCCCCCAATACACTATCATCGGCATTTACATTAACAATTTCTCCAATAATGTTTCCATCTTCGTTTACTTTTATTAATTTGCATTCCAGCGTCATAGGCAGTTCATCAATCAATGGAGCATCTACAAACTCGCTCTTTGCGGTATGAAAGCCTGCACGTTCCAGTTTATCTTCTATTTCATTTGCAGACACCAGACCAACATAATCAGCCTCCACTACATGTGCCGTATCTGCAAAGCTGACCGTGAAAGCTCCTCTTTTTTTGATATTCTGGGTTGTTTTATGGTTTTCGCTCAGGCACAGCACTACTTTATCACTGTCATAAATACCGCCCCATGCGGCATTCATTGCATCTGCCTTGCCATTTTCATCATAGCTGCCAATAACCAGTACCGGCAGCGGATAAAACCATGTTTTCTTTCCAAAATTCTTTCTCATATCAATTGTCCTCGCTTTCTACTAAAATCCTAATCTTTTTATCCAATCTTCTACTTCTGACTGTGCTCCGGAAACACGATTCTGATGTACTGATAATCCATCTGTAATTACTTTTGCTTCCGGTTCTAATTGCTGTATAGTTCCGATTGTTCCGGAAAACTGACTTCCATTTGCTGAATTGAACGGAATAATTGTCTTTCCAGAAAAATCATATTCATCAAAGAAACTATACATCACTTGAGGAAGATCATACCACCATGTGGGATGCAACGGTTGCTTTTATTCTTGTATCCAGTGCAGCTGCATTAAGAGCCATTCCACCCCAGCCACAGATTCCAATGATTCCTATTTTAGTTTTCTATATTCTTCATCACTTACCGGTTCAAGCCATTCATTGGAACTATTTTCGCCCGGAACTTCTATTGCCAGATGTGAAAACCATTCATCCGGTGCTGCGCCATGCCAGTGTTTCACTTCTGCCGGAATATTGATGCAGTCGCCTGGCTTCATTTCTACAGCATCTTTCCCTTCTTCCTGATAATATC
>OLOH01000387.1_pt1 | contig 33426 bp, 30 predicted proteins | sample 1673221 | NCBI WGS metagenome assembly OLOH01 (sample SAMEA3136767, study PRJEB25190) | human gut metagenome
GCCACCACGCTCATCGGGCTGGCCGCCGTCACATCCACGTCGATGCGCTTCACGCTCGCCGTCGCCGCGGACGGAGGGCGCGTCGGTCTGCGCGTATTCGTCTTTGTCGCGCTTTTTGATGCGGATGCGCGTCATAACGGGCTGATTGGTCGCGGACAGGTCGGTGGTTTCATCCGATTTCACGGTCGCGTCCAGCGTGATTTCTTCAAAAACATAGCCCGCCGTTTCGCCATGCTCACGGACGAGATAGCGTCCCTTGCGCAGCGGCTCGGATACGGCGACGCCGTTTTCATCGGTCGTCATGCTGCCGACCAGCGCATTTCCATAAGCGTCGTTTTCGTAGATGTCGAAGGTCACGCCCGCAACGGGATTTCCGTTTTTGCGATCCGTCTTGGTCAGGCGCAGCCAGCCCTTTGTCGGCTCGTTCATCGCTGCGATTTCGTAGGTCTTGCCGCCCTCAAAGCAGTCGATTTCCGTTCGGAACGGCGCATCGACATAGTGCGCGGGCACGGCGGTTTCCTCGATGCGGTATCTGCCATAGTCGAGCCAGCCGGTTTCCGCAGCACCCTGCTCGTTGATGGTGAGCAGGATGGTTTCGCCAACGCCCGCGCCGTTGGCAGACGGCGGCGCAGACAGGCGCGTAATGATGAACTGCACGCCTGCCAGCGGCTCATGCGTCAGACTGTCCGTCTTGATGATGCGGATTCTTCCCTGAATCGGTGCATTGGCAAAGGAAATCCGGGAGGTTGCACCGGCAGCGACAGTAACAGTCTGACTGCCCTGCACGGAAACCTGATATCCCTGCGGTGCATTCTTTTCGCGCACGGTATATGTACCCGCCTGCACATTGGAGAAGGTCGCCGAGCCGTCCGCGCCGGTCGTCTGGGATTGCAGGACAGCGCCCGCGCTGTTCAGCAATTCAAAGACAGCGCCCGAAAGTGCCGCGCCGGAACTGGCGCTGGTTTTGGCGACGACGATTGCGCCATACGGCTGTTCAAACTCAATGCGCACGGCTTTGAATTTCGCGGGCAGACCGTGTTGCGGAATGACGACCTTCTGAATATCCGCGTCCGGGATGCCGACTAAAAAAGCCGCTTCTTCATCCTGGGAAGAAACGGACTCTGCGGTGATGGCAAATGTACTTTGAGTGGAGGTGACGGAAATCGTGTCGCCGCTGTGCAGGTAGTAATATTCGCCGTCCGAACCGGCGCTGTTGCCGGTCAGACTGCCGACGCTGCGGCTGATGCGGATGAGGTCGGCATCCGTCGTCAGCGTGACCGTGCCGACATAGCTGCCGCCCTGCATGGTCATGGATTTGTTGCTGATGCCGATATCGCCGGTGATGCCGGAACGCCGAATCGCGCAGGAAGCCAGCCAGCGCGCATATTCCAGATAATCCGCGGGCGCTTGTCCGGATGCGCGGTAGAACTCGTCCATGCGCCAGTAGTCGCGGACATACCAGTCGCCCTCAAGCTGCTTGACGACTTCGCGGATGGCAAACTGCCCGGCGACGCGCGACCACACGTCGCTGTCCTCGTAACCGGTATCTACGATCATGTACGGGTAAGTGTGCCGCAACACCCAGCCGATGGCGTGCATGGTGCGGCTGCTGTAAATATCGCCGGAATAGCCCGGCTTGACTGCGTAGCCGTCCAGATCGACAACCTCAAACGGGCCGGTCGGGTTATCCTTTGCACCGGGGCTGTTCATGGTATGCTCCAGGCAGTAAACCGTCTGCCCTTCCAGATAGTGCGGTGTGGCATAGATAGTGCCATAGCCGTCGAGTTTGGCAATCTGCTTGTACTCGCTGTCATGCCCGGAACTGCCCTGAAGCCCTTGCTGACCGGGATAGAAGGTCTTGACGCTGGCGTTATAGTCCCGCAGATTGAAATCCGCGGACGCATACAGGGCAATCGGCTCAAACGGATAGGCGTAGTCGGTGACGGTTAATTCGTGTGCATCGGTGGGCGACAGATCGTCCATCGGGACAAAGAGCGTATCGGTGTCCGTCCAGATCAGCTTGCCGTCTGCATCGTCCGCGCCGTACAGATAGCGTATCTCGCACCAGTCGCGCCCCAAAGCGTCCTGCTGAACGGATTCCACATAAACGACGGCATCGCGGGTGAACACGCCCTGCCAATCGTCGCCGTTATCATCTTCCGTCATGGTTTCGTCGATGGAAAGATAAACGCGGGTTTCGGTGGTGACGGCGGCGTAATCCCCGGCTTGCAGCAGCGGCGCTTGCGGTTCGGGCGCAGGCGTTGCTTCTGGGGCTTCTTCGCTTATGGTCAGCTCGCCAAGGAGAACGAATGCATCCATATAGCCGATGTCGGAGGCGATGAAGCCGCAGGGACGCTGTTCTTTGAGCGTTTGGCGGGCTTCCTCGGAGAAGGAAATATCGGCTATATCCGATTTGGCAATGTAGCCGGAAAGGGGTTCGTCTGCATAGGTGAGCCACCAGACCCTGAACGCCGTTTCGGTTTCTTCGGTGATAAGCAAAACGCCGCCGTCCTCTTTCAAGGTGAACAGCGGCGCGGTCAGGTCGGCATCTTCGTAAATGACGGATTCTGCGTTGGCAGCGGCATACGCATAGCCGTATTCCAAAATCGCTTCGGATACAGAAAACGCTTCCTCGTCGTCGGGAAGCGGGCTTTCTTCGGGGACGGGCGTTTCTTCGGCAGGAACTTCTTCAGCAGGCGGTTCGTCCGTCGAGTCTGTATCAGGCGTTTCTTCCGGGACTTCGGGAGAAGGGGTTTCCTCAATATCCGAATCGGACGGTTCGGGCGTTTCCGATTTATCCTGGTCGGGAAAATCGGGATTATTCTCGTCAGTGGGAATTTCCGCAGTTTCCGATTGCCCACTGGAGTCCGGCATTTCATCGGGTTCTTCCGAAACGGGTGGTTCAGTTGGCTCGATGGGTTCTTCGGCGATTCCCTGTTCGTCCTGCTCGGTGGCTTCCGCCTGAATGGGATTTTCAGCGATTTCTTCCGAAAGGACGGAAATCGGAAGATGGGTCAGCAGGAGCGCGGCTGTCAGCAGCCACGCGAGCCGTTGTTTTCGATGGGGTTTGCGCATATCACAACCTCCTTTGAAATGGAAAACCCGCTCAGCAAAATTCTGAGCGGGAAAGTGAGTGTAACGATAGAGTTGTCCAAAGGTCTTTGAGGGACATCTTGAGGGACATCTTAGGGGACATAGAGGGACATCTTGGAGGCTATGCTGTTCAAATTCAGCGAAATAACCCTGAATGGATATCTTGAAAAGATTATTCGGAATATGATCCGCAGAATATTTTCAGAGCAGCGATGTCATATATACAGGGAGGTAGGTGATGCCGTTTTCTTCCTTGAAATCGTTGGTATGCAGAACATATGGCTGCGCAGTTTGCTCTGCAAAGCGTGCAACAAATTTCTGCAAGGAAAGAATCGTATAATGACTGCCGGATTTAACCTCTATGGGAGAAATATTGTGTCGGCTGCTGACCTTGCTTTTCGCAATCAAAAAGTCAATTTCCATTCGAGCTTCTTTATCGTCGCGCGAAGGGTTGGAATAAAAATACAGCTTATGTCCGCTGGCGACAAGCATTTGAGCCACAATGTTTTCCATAATCATTCCTTTGTTGACTTCAAGTTTGTCAAATAGGAGTTTTTTATAGATTTCCTCACTGACCAGCCCGTTTTCATCAAAGGCGTGGCTAATCAGTAATCCTGTATCGCCCATATAGCATTTCAGCGTCATGCGATCCATGTTGAGTTTTAAGCCGATGTTGGGTTCGGTGGAGTTATAGCAGATATTGGCAATCATTGCATCGTCCAACCAGAACAGCGCATCTTCATATTCGCGGAATCGGGCTTCTTTTTTGAGGGATGAGAATTTGAATTTTTTTTCATGCTTTTGCAGTTGAGCGGGAATTTCGTCAAAGATACTCTCGACTTTCATTTCGTAGCCTTCTGCGTGCTTGACAATATCGGCTCGATAAAGGGTCAGAATATCACGCTTGATTTGGTCTACGCGATCAAAATCCCGGCTTGCGGCGTATTCCTGCACGGCTTGCGGCATCCCGCCAACGATCAAATACTGCCGGAAGTAATCCATGGCTTTCCTGTGCATGACCTGACCCATTTGAAGATGTGCTTCAAAGCGCTTCCGAATCACATCCATAAGAGTATCGTTATCCATAGCCCATAGGAATTCTTCAAAGTCCATCGGATACATCTTGATGTGTCGTTCTTCAGAAGGAATGACGATATCTCGGACATTCTTCTTGATGGACATCAGAGAGCCGGTTTCCATGTAGTCATACCGTCCATCGGCAACCAGATACTTAATTGCGGCTCGCGCACGGGGAAACATTTGAACCTCGTCAAAGATGATAAGCGATTCATGCTCATATAGCTTTACATTATAGTAAGCGGATAGATACATGAACAGCGTATCCAGATCATTGAGGTAGTGAACGAATAAATCCTTGACTTCGCTGCCCACACGGTTGAAGTCGATGAGAAGATAGGATTGGTATTCATTTTTTGCAAATTCTTCCGCCACATAGCTTTTACCGACACGACGTGCGCCATCAATCAACAGCGCAGTCTTTCCGGCACCATCTTTTTTCCAGCGAATAAGCTGCTCATAGATTTTACGCTTCATTGCCGCACATCCTCCTTGAATCACAAAAACGAGATTTTCTATAAGCTATTTTATCACGAAAACGAGATTTTTAACAGCTCAAAAAATCACGAAAACGAGATTTCAAGGAAAAGCGAGATATGCAGCATGAATAATGCCTTTGATTTGAAATGGAAAACCCGCTCATCCGAGAGGAAAGCGGGCGGTTAATGTAGAGTTGAAACGAAAGAAAGACGTTAGAGCAATTCGCTTAGAATATCGGCATAGGTGATGAGCGTGACATTGCCCAGCACGGCGGCCTTTTCCATGCAGCCTTTTGTGAAACCGGTTTTTGCAAACAGATAGAGGTAATTTTGCTCATAGTGGAAAAGGTGACTGCGTTCGACAAGCGTTTCCAGCACATCGAGATCGACCTTTTCGTTTGTCCATTTACATTCGCCAAAGAGCGCGATATGTCGATCCTGTTCTGCCATAATGTCGATTTCGGTTTGGCTTTTTGTGCGGGGGTCTGTTCCCCACCAGCGTCCAATTTCGGAAAAATCGACAGGGCTTTTTCCATGCAGCAGGAGTGACCAAAGATACTGCGTACAGATATCCTCGAAGACATGCCCCATATAGCGGGGCAGATTGGGTTCGATCCGTTTATAGGCAAGATCGACAGCGCCGCGGGCAATAATCGAATTGTTTTCCGGCACAAAGCGGTACCAGAAACGGAACATATTATCCTCAATCGAATAAATGGTTCTGCGGGAACTCTTTTCGCCGTAGGGAGATTCCTTGCGGATAATGCCGAGCGTAATCAGGTTTTTGATGTAGACCGAGCAGATACTTGTATCTTCACCAACCTTAGCCGAAATTTCAGCCATCCGGGATGCTCCTGTTGCAACGGCGGTGATGATAGCGTTGTAGATTGACGGCTCGCGTACTTCCTGCTTCAGCAGACTGGACGGTTCTTCATAGATCGCCGAGTTCGGATTCAAAAATGTGTTTTTGATGTTCTCCTCAATGCTTAGACGGTCATTCATTTGCAGAAGATATTGCGGCGTACCGCCGACGATGCCATACATCAAGGCCTTTTCTTCCGGGGAGAAGTGAGGAAAATACCGACAGGTTTCTGAAAAGTTGAAGGGCAGAATTTTGAATTGCGCGCTGCGTCTGCCATAAAGCGGCGCTTTGTAAGCCAAAACCTGATCTTCCATATAGGACATGGAAGAACCGCAGAGAATCAGCATCAGCTTGGAAGAATCTCTGTATCTGTCAATCAGCATTTGGAGTGTGGAAGCGAGGCTCTTAGAGGCACGGGCGACATAGGGGTATTCGTCGATAACCAGAATCAGGCGCTTTGTTTCAGCCAGCTTGAAGACATATTCCAGAGCAGCTTGAAAAGACAGGAAAGAAGTGTCCGCTTCAATTCCACTGCTGTATTCGATGATGCTTTTGCTCAGGTTTTCCAGATTTTGTTTAGAGCTGCTTTCAACGCCCATAAAATATATGGCGTCTTTATCACGAATAAACTGCGTAATCAGCGCGGTTTTTCCAACCCGGCGTCTGCCATAAATGACGGCAAATTCAAAGCGGTCGGATTCAAATAAACGGTTAAGCTCCTGCAATTCGCGTTCGCGGCCGATGAACATCGTAAACACCCCCCGTCTCTATATTATATTGCCGAATTACAAATTAGTCAATCACAATTTACTAAGATATGATTTGGTAATTCATCTTGAGGGGTGGATACACTTTTGACTCATCTTTGGTTTTTTATTTATTTGCTATCTTTGGGGTTTGATTTTTCATGGCTGGTTTCCTTTTAGCGATTTGTCATTACTTTTTTGAATGCTATAAGGTTGAGTATCGTTTAATCCTCTCTGACCGCCATTACAACAAACCGCCCATCCGCGCCGCCGTAGGTGCGGTCACAGGTGATGAGCGTCAGCAGGTGGTCGTCGCTGGTTACAGTCACATCGTTTTCATGCAGATTTGCGGACTTCACAAAATCCATGAAGCACGCAAAATCATCTTCGGTTTCAAAATCGGCTTTTTCCGGCGCGAAATCATCATAGCGCATATTGAACGCGGCGAACACCTTGTAGGTATAAGCACCGTTCAACGTGTCCAGATGAATTGTCCGATGCGCCTGATAGAACTCCGCGTTCTTGTAGGAAAGCAGCGGGCTGAACATTACGGTCGGTTTGGAGCGGATATTGTGACCATAGATGGCGATGTTGCGGGATGGTCGGCTGAAGCTGGTATTGCCGGTGGCGAACAGCGTTCCCAGAGAGCTGGTCGAGCCGGTAAAGCTGTGCTTGAGATAATAGGCGGTATCGTAGGTGAACACGACTGGGTAATTGACGGGCGTGTTCGGGATGCTCAGCCATGCGGCAAAATCGCTGTTCTGCGCTTTGCAGGCTTCAAGGTCAATGCTCGATGTGCGGGCAGGCGCGGAAGATGCGGGAATATCTTCGCTCAAAACATCGCCGTCAAGCGAGCTGATAAGGTTGTTCAAAACGGAAGAATCCGCTTCGGACGGCGTGACGACAGGCGGTTCGGATGCCTGCGGCAGCTGCACAGCGGAACTCAGCGCTTCATACTCCGCCGATTCTTGATTGAGCTGCTTCTGCCAGCCGAGAATCGGCAGCAGGAATGCAAGCAAGCCAACAAAAAAGAGCAGCACAACAGCTTTGATATGCTCCCTTTATGAGAGACAGTGAAAAAACAAACTGTCATCATGAAGGGAGCATTGTTATGCCGCAAAAAAGCAAATTGAACGCAGAGGAAAAAGTGGAGATTATCAGGAAGTACCAACAAGGGGAAATAAGCTTGGCTCAAGCAGCTCGAGAGGCAAGTGTCGAGACAGCGACGATCTATAGATGGAGCACACGCTATGAAGCAGAAGGGGCAGGCGGCTTTTTATCATATCAGAAGAACCGCGTCTATCCATCAGAACTAAAGTTAAAGGCGGTACAGGAATACCTGTCCGGGTCTGGCAGTCTCAGAGAAATCAGCAAAAAATATAAGCTGCGGAACGAACGTCAACTCAGCAACTGGATAAAGGTGTATCATGCTCATGGAGATTTCAACTCAGTCAAGTTTTCCGGAGGAGGAAGCTACATGAAGCAGGGACGGGACACCACGCAGGAAGAACGTGTTCAGATCGTCAAGGACTGTCTGGCCAGTGGAAAAAACTACGGCGAGATGGCCTTGAAGTACAAGGTGAGCTACCAGCAAGTACGCACATGGACGTTGCGGTTCGAGGAGATGGGCGAGGCCGGTCTGGAGGATCGGCGCGGGAAACGGAAGAAGGACCAAGTACCCAGAACTGAGCTGGAGAAGGCGCAGATCGAGATCGAACAGCTCAAGCATAAGCTGTATTTGGCGGAAATGGAGCGTGACCTGCTAAAAAAATTGGACGAGATCGAGAGGAGAGATGCCTTTCGGAAGTGAGACAGCGCCATATCTATGCCGCGATCCGAGAAGCTCACGAGAAAAAAGGGTATCCCATTGAGTTGGCCTGTGAACTGCTCCATGTGGCGCGCTCGGCCTACCACAAATGGGCCTCTGGAAAGCTGAGCCAGCGGGCTGCAGAAAATGAGCGTCTTGCGGATACGATTGAGAAGATCCATGAGGAAAGTCCGGATAAGGGCTACCGGAGACTCAATGACGACCTGCGTCATGACCACGGTATCCACGTCAATGACAAGCGGGTGCTCCGCATCTGCCGGGCCAGAGATATCCGTTCCACGATCAAGTACAACAACCATGGCTGCACGCGGCGAGCGAAGAACCCGCAGTATCTTGCCGAAAACCTTTTGGACAGGCAGTTTTATGCCGCAAAGCCCAATGAAAAGTGGCTCACCGATGTGACCGAATTCAAGTGGTTTGGGGGTGTGAAGGTACAAAAGCTCTATCTGAGCGCCATCCTCGACCTTTGCGATCGGCGCATCGTGTCCTATGTGCTCAGCGAACGCAATGACAATCCGTTGGTTTTCAAGACCTTTGATAAGGCTGTGAAAGCCAATCCGGACGCGCATCCTCTGTTCCATAGTGACAGAGGGCTCCAGTACACCAACCGTGCCTTCCACCACAAGCTTGTGCAGGCTGGGATGACGCAGAGTATGTCCCGCGTGGCGCATTGCATTGATAACGGCCCGATGGAGGGCTTCTGGGGCATCCTGAAACGGGAACGCTATTACGGCAGACGGTTCATCAGCAAGCACGAGCTTGTTCAGATGGTCCAGCAGTATATTCGCTATTACAACACGAGACGTGTCCAGCGCAATCTGGGCGTCCTGACGCCGATGGAAAAGCACACGCTTTGCCTCGCCGCATAAAAAGCGGCCAGCAGCGAATGGCTGCTGGCCGGGAAAACTTTATATTTTTTCTCTGTCCTCTTGACGGGGTGCGGTTCATTTTACCAACTCGCATCTTTTATCGTAATTTGAAACTAGACATTCAGCATTTGCTGATAATTCTCCAATTCGCCGGAATTTGCCAGCACAAAATGCCCCGGCTCAATTTCAGTAAATTCAGGTGAATGATGCGCATAATCGTGCATACTCGGATCATACACCAGCAGCTTTTTCCGGCGTTCCGCATGCGGATTGGGCAGCGGGATGGCGGAAAGCACCGCGCGCGTATACGGATGAAGCGGATGGCTGTACAGCGTTTCGGTATCCGCCAGCTCGACAATCTGCCCCAAATGAACAACTGCGATGCGGTCGCAGATGAAGCGCATCACGCTCAAATCGTGGGAAATAAACAGATAAGTCAATCCACGCTCACGCTGGAGCTTGGAGAGCAGATTGAGCACCTGCGCACGGATGGAGACATCCAGCGCAGAAATCGGTTCATCCGCAATCACGAATTCAGGCTCCATGATGAGCGCACGCGCAATGCCGATGCGCTGACGCTGACCGCCGGAGAACTCGTGCGGAAAGCGGCTGGCAAACTCCGGCAGCAGACCCACGTCCGACAGCGCACGCGAAACGGCTTCGCTCACATATTCATGGCTGATATGCTTATGCATCGCGTAATGCCCTTCGGCGACGATGTATTCAAGCCAAGTTTTCTTATGTCAACAAGCTGGTTGTAGATATACACAATTCGGGATCGGACAAATAACTTACATTTTTCCAAACCGTCCCTGATTCTCTTATTCCGCCCGTCTGCCGATCATTTCGTTAAACTCATCCTCGGTGATGCGCTTAATGCCCAGCTCGACGGCCTTTTTGTTTTTCGCCGTGCCGGAATTCGGCGTATTCGTGATGAGGTAATCCACGCCTTCCGCCAGCGTTTCGGTCAGCGCCGCGCCGCAGGTCGTCAGACATTCTTTCAACTCGTCGCGGCTGACAAAGATTTTCAGTTTGCCCGTACATCTTCTATGAAGCACCACCGCACGAGCAGAACTTCAACACGTTGGTGGCAATGATTAACGCGATGGAAGTGCGCGAGGACGACGACAATTTCAAAAACCCCGTCGATCTGCTCTTTGATGCGCTCGAAGAAAAAGACTCGGATCACTTCGCTGTGCATGCCGCTGCCGATTCGTATGGGCATTACCAAAGGACAGTGGATTTATCTGCTTGCGCTGGCCGTTGAGTTTGGCGCAGTGGCACTTGTCGGCAAGCTTGGCGACATGAACGTCGCTTCGATGTTCGTCGCGGCGAAGATGTTTGATCGGCGGGCGGAGGGGTAAAACACTGACCGTCTTTGAAAACGGCAGACATTGGGTAGGAAAAAAAGCGGTTTTCGTTGTATAATAGACACCGTATTGAAAAGTAAAGGAGAAAAATCCGTGAAGAAAAAGAAAAAATGGATCAAGTGGGTTGTGATTCTCGTGATCGTGGCCGCCGTGGTCGGTTGGTTCATGATGGTTTCCCGAAAGACGCAGGACGTGGCCTATACCAATGTGCAGGCGACGCTGGGCAGCATCGAGACCTATTACAATTTTGACGGGCTGGTCAAGGCCAAGCGCGTGCAGACGATTACCGCCGCGCAGAGCGACAAGGTGCGCACGGTGTATGTGACGCAGAACCAGCAGGTCAAAAAAGGCGAGCGCCTGTATCGGCTGGAGGGCGGCGAAACCGTTGAGGCCGATATCACGGGCGAGGTGACAGGGCTGTACGTCGAGCAGGGCGGCGTGGTGACCGCAGGCGAGACGACCGCGCAGATCATCGACATGAACAGCCTTGAAATCGAGCTGAACGTCGATGAATACGACGTGGCGGCAGTCGTGCCGGGTCAGGTGGTGCAGGTCAACGTGCTTGCGCCGGATGTGAGCTTCACCGGCAGCGTGACGGCGCTCAATAAGAATGGCACGGCCTCCGGCGATCTGTCGTATTACACGGCGACGGTCGCGTTTGACGCGGCAGAGAACGTCTATCCCGGCATGCAGGTGAGCGCCAAGGTGCTCAAGGAGCAAGCCGAAGACGCGGTGCTCCTCCGTCAGGACGCGGTGCAGTTTGACGATTACAACAAGCCTTACGTGCTCGTGCGCGGCGCGGATGGCAAGAGCGTGGAGCAAAAGAGCGTGACCGTCGGCGTAAGCGACGGCATGAACTGCGAAATCACCAGCGGCCTGAATGCGGGCGACACGGTGCTCAAGTCCTCCGGCGTGACGATGGCCGAGCTAATGGAGCAGATGCATGCTCGGCAGCGCACCGGCCGATGAGCGGAGGCCGCTATGAGCAACGACTTTTTCAAAATGCGCGGCATTGTCAAGCAGTATCAGATGGGAAATGAAGTGCAGACCATTCTCAAGGGAATCGATCTGGATATTGAAGAGGGTGAGTTTCTCTCCATCCTCGGCCCGTCGGGCAGCGGCAAATCCACGCTGATGAATATCATTGGCTGTCTGGATACACCGACGTCGGGCGAATACATTCTGCATGGGCGCATGATTCGCGATTTGGATGAAAACCAGCTGGCGCATATCCGCAGCAAGGAAATCGGCTTTATCTTTCAGCAGTTTCAGCTTCTGCCGCGGCTCGACGCGCTCAAGAACGTGGAGCTGCCGCTGATTTACGCAGGCGTTCCGCCCAGAGAGCGCACGCGGCGCGCGGAGGAAATGCTCGTGCGCGTCGGCCTGAAAGACAGGATGCACCACTACCAGAACCAGCTTTCCGGCGGTCAGCAGCAGCGCGTGGCGATTGCGCGCGCGCTGGCGACCAACCCGACGCTGCTGCTGGCGGACGAACCGACCGGCGCGCTCGATCAGGCGACGGGCGAACAGGTGATGGCGCTTTTCCGCGAGCTGAACGACGAGGGGCGAACCATCGTTATGATTACCCACGACCTCAAAATCGCGCGCCACGCGAGCCGCATCGTCAACATTCTGGACGGCGTGCTCTCCGAGGGGGTGAGCGCCTATGATTAAAAAGAAGTGGGATATGTTCGCGGAGAGCGTCTCCATGTCGCTTTCCAACATCGCGGGCAACAAGATGCGCACGTTTTTGACCACGCTGGGCATCATCATCGGCGTGGGCGCGATCATCGCCCTGATGACCGTTGTGCAGGGCGCGACGGACACCATGAACGCCCAGTTTGACGCAATGGGTCTGGGCACGCTGCGCGTCTCCGTGGCGGGCACAGCGATTAAGCATGGCCTGACGGACGACGATTTGCAGACGATTCTGGATTGCGAACATGTCGCAGGCATTTCGCCGTCGCTGAATGCGACCGTGACGGCCAAGCGCGGGAATGTGTGGAGCGATTCGATCTCCGTCAACGGCAACAACGACGAGTATTTCCGCCATAATCCGGATCTGCTCCGACGCGGCCGCGCCATCGACGTGTTGGATGTGGAAAACAACGCGCGCGTCTGCCTGATGGACGGCGACGCGGCCAAGACGCTGTTTTTCGGCGAAGACCCCGTCGGGCAGACGTTTTATCTCGACGGATTTGAGTATACCGTCGTCGGCATGATCGACGAGGACGAAAACGCCAGCCTGTTCTCTCAAATTCTGATGGGCGGCAAGACGGACGGCACGGTCTACGTACCGTACAGCTCGGCGAAAAAGCTGCTGGGCACCTCCACCGTCACCGCCGTGGAGGTTTATGTCACCGATCCGGACGATACGGATGCGGCGGTGGATGAACTGGAAGCGGCGCTGGACGGCATTTTCAATGATAAGGATAACACCTACACCATCATCAACATGGAATCCATGACGGACGCAATGAACCTGATGACCTCCATGATGATGTCGCTGCTGGTGGGCATCGCATCCATCGCGCTGGTCGTCGGCGGCATCGGTATCATGAACATGATGCTCGTCACCGTCACAGAGCGCACGACGGAAATCGGCCTGCGCAAGGCGCTTGGCGCTGAACCTGGGCAGATTCAAATGCAGTTTTTGATCGAGGCAATCATCCTCTCGCTGCTTGGCGGCGTCATCGGCGTGATTGTCGGTCTGAGCGTATCGTTCGCTATCTGCATGAATACGGATATCACGTTCAGCCTGAACACCTTTGCCATTGGGCTGGGCGTGGGCTTTTCGGCGGCGGTGGGCATCATTTTCGGCTGGGCACCTGCGCGCAAGGCCAGCCGCCTGAACCCGATTGACGCGCTGAGGAGTATGTAAAAAAGGTTTAAAACCGCCGCGAAGCGAGGAGGGGAGTCTGATGGGGATTGATATCGCGTGCCCGCTGTGCGGGATTCAACGGGATATCAATCATCCCTCAGTGGGGTATGGAGCAAAGCCCCATGAATGCTCTTCTTTTCAAGCAGTTTCAGAGCAGACTACGTAGTAGTCTACGCAGACTGTAGACAAAAAGCTATTCTCCCCCCGAAGGGGGGAGAATAGCCCTTTCCGCAAATGAAAGAATAGCTGAATTTCTTGATTTTGCTATTCAAGCCAAGTTTGCTTATGTCAACAAGCTGAGCAGACTACGTAGTAGTCTACGAAACGGTGGCGGAATGCAAACAAAATAATAACGGCCCAAAAGAAAGGATACGGATATATGAAGAAACAGATTGCGATGATTGCAATGATGGCTTCCCTGGTCACGACCACCGCCTTTGCCGAAGGCGTCAAGATCGACGGCAGCATCAAGAGCGCCGAAACCAAAACCATCCTCGCACCGTATAGCGGCGTGGTGGACAATTACGCCGTGACTGCGGGCGACGCGGTGAGCATGGGCGACGCGCTTTTTGCGTTGCGCACCGAACAGATCTATGCCGATTTTGACGGCACGGTGACCGCCGTGTTTGCGCAGCCCGGCGACAGCGCCGCTTCTGTCGAGGAGCGTTACGGCGCGCTGGCTTACATCGAGCAGGATGTGCTCTATCGCGCGGAATGCACCACGACCGGCGGCGACAGTGACAACGAAAACAAGATGATTCACGTCGGCGAGAAAGTCTACATTCGTTCCACGGCCAACAACGAACGCGTGGGCGAAGCGCGCGTCATCGGCGTTGAAGGCAAGAGCTACACGCTGGAAGTGACGAGCCAGACAGATATGCGCCTGAATGAGAACATCAAGGTCTATCGCAGCGCAAACCATGCTAATTCCAGCTGCATCGGCACGGGCAAACTTTCCCGCATCGATCCACAAGGCGTGACAGCCACGGGTTATGTGCTCGCCGCGTACGTGGAGGACGGCCAGCATGTCAGCCGCGGCGACGTGCTCTTTGACGTTGTGCCTGATGTGCTGGACGGCATGGTCGGCGGCGACGGTCACGTTTATATGCCGGAAGACGGCGTGCTGCTCAGCGTTTCGGCGGTGAGCGGTGAACAGGCGGCCAAGGATGCTGTTCTGGCGACGTATTGCCCGAAAGACACGATGCGTCTCGTCTGCTCGGTGGATGAACAGGATCTTTCCGAATTGGCTGTCGGCGATGTGATGCAGGTGACGCTGGACGCATATGAAGATAAGCCCCTGAGAGGCACGATTGCGAAAATCGCTTCCGCCAGCGGCGATGACGGCACAAGCACGTCGTTCGACGTGACAATCGAGCTGGAAGCCAACGACCTGATGCGTATCGGCATGAGCGCCTCGGCGGAAAGGTAAGAGAATACAGGGAAAAACGGGACGGTTTCAAGGAGCCGCTCCGTTTTTGGGGTCTATCCCGAATTTTGTGTAAACGTTCTCCGCGAGTGTAAACAGCAGAAACTGGTATGAGGCGGTAGCGGTCTGACCGATACCGCCTTTTCTCTACCATAACGCCGACGAAACCGGATGTCAAGGGCGGCGAAGCCGGGCTGCTTGCAGCCTTTAATCGTCATCGTCGTCGTCGTGATCGTCATCGCGGTCATCATCGTGATTATCGTCGTGATCGTCGTCGTGATCAGGCTGGCGGTTGTCGTTTGAGGGGGCGGGCTCGCTGCGCTCCACGTCATATTCGAGGACGCTTCCGGTGGCCGCGTCGATCTCGTATTCGTACTCGGTGCTGCCCTTGATGAATTCGATTTCGTATTTGCGCAGGCCGTCGTCCTTCTCGAGCTTGGCCTTGGTGAAGGACACCTCGGCGGCGGAGAGCCCCGCGTGCTTCAGCGCGATGCTCTTGGCCTGATCCACGCCGATATAGCTGGAGGCGGCGGGCTGAGCGGCGGCGCGCGTCTCAATGCTTCTTTCGCGGATGGCGCCGGTGACCGCGTCGATTTCGTACTCATACTCGGCGGCAGCGGTGACAAATTCGATTTCGTACACCAGCATGCCGTCCTCGCGGTCGAGCTTGGTCTTGGAGAACGTCACGTCGGCGGCGGAGAGAGACGCGTCGCTCAGCGCGATGGAGCGCGCCTTTTCGCGGGAGATTCCCTGAGCGCTGGCCACGGTTTCGGGGCTCGCAGGCTGCTGGCCGGGGCGCACGGTCTCGTTTTCGGCGAAGTATTCTATGCTCGTGCCGCACACAGTGCCGGAAACCGCGTCCACGTCATAGTCGTATTCGGCCGTCGCGGTGTAAAACTCGATTTCGTAGAGCCGCAGCATATCGTCGGTGTCCAGGCTGATTTCCAGCAGCGTGATGTCCGCTTCAGTCAGCCCCGCGTCGGCAAGCGCCTTGTCCAGCGCCTGCTGCTCGCCGATCACGATGGCGGCCGCGTCCTGATAGGCGGCCATTTCCAGCGTCTTCTGGCTCGTCAGCGCCCAGGCCCTCTTGATGATCGCGCCGTCGGTCGTGCTGATCCAGTATTCGTATTCAAAGCCGTCGCACCGGAATTCGACGTCATAGGCCGTCTGGCCGTGCTCGGTTTCAATCTCGGTGGGGAAGAGCAGCGCGCGCTCGCGGGTCGCGCCGGCGGCTTCCAGAGCCAGATTTTCAGCGGCGGTCTGGTCGAAGACGCTCTGCGCGAAGGCCGTTCCGTTCAGCAGGAGCGTCAGTATGAACGTCAGAGTCAGCAGGGCTTTCAGCGTGGATTTGAGTGTCGTTTTCATTGAAGTCGCCTCCTTGTTTGGTATGGCCTTATGATACAGGACGCAGATGAGATGAAAATGAGAAGCGCTCATTTTTTATAAAATTTTTGCCGTGCGCCGATTCCTCCGAATGCGCAGCCTGCCGTTTTGCTGAAGCGCCGTCAAACAATGCGCCTTCGAAAGAACAGCCTGACGCGTCAGTTCTCTGAAAAGTGCCCTCAAGCCTGCGGCGCTCCCGCTTTTTGTCCGCAGGCGGCACTGATTGCCTGCCCGGCGCAAAGAGAGCGGAACCTCCCGCCGGAGATCCCGCTCTCTTCTATATTATATGTCATTGCATGGGGAAGCGGGCGGTGAAGGCGCTGCCCTTGCCCTCCTCGCTCACGACGGTCAGCTCGCCGCCGTGCAGACGCGCGATCTGCCGCGCCATGGCCAACCCCAGCCCCGCGCCGTCGCCCGATCGTTCGGACGCGCCCTGATAGAGCCGCCGGAAAATTTTTTTCTGCTGATCGGGCGCAATGCCGATGCCGTCGTCCGATACAGTCAGCTCTATCGCGCTGCCTGCGCGGTGCAGCGTGACGATGATATGGCCGTTTTCCCGGCCGTAGCGGTAGGCGTTTCCGATGAGGTTGCCGAGCAGTCGCGTGATGAGCGTCTGATCGCCGGTGATGGAAATATCCGGCTCGACGTCTGTAGTGAGGGCGATGTTCTTCTCGCAGATCAGCGCCATGTCCTCGCAGACGGACTCAGTCAGCGCGCTCAGGTTGAACGGCTCGCGAGCATAGCGGTCGGTCTTGCGCTCCATGCGCACGAGCTCCAGCATGCCGGAGATCATGCGGTTCATGCGCCGCCCCTGACGATGGATGACGGAGAGCGCCTCGCGGTAGTCCGCGCCGGTTTTCTCGCCGGAAAGCGCGTCCTCGCACTGCGCCATGATGACGGCCATGGGCGTGCGCAGCTCGTGCGACGCGTCCGAGGCGAATTGCCGCTCGGCCTCGAAGGCGTCGTCCAGCCGCTGCATCATGCCGTTGAACGCGCCGGCCAATTGCGCCAGCTCGTCGCTGCCGCCGTCGGGCATGCGCTTTTTCAGGTCGTCGCCGCCGCTGATCTGCGCCGCGGTGAGCACCATGGCGCGCAGGGGCTTCAGCGCGCGTCGGGCGATCAGCACACCGCCGGCAATGGCGATGAGCGTGAGCGCCAGCAGGCTCCAGACGCAGACGTACACGATGTCGCGCAGCGGCGCGTCGGCCCGCGTTTCGGGCACGGCGCCGCGCAGCCACAGATCGCGAAGGGTGTTCTGCTCGAGGCGTCGATCAAATATATACCAGGTTTCTCCGCGCACGCGGACTGTGCGGCACACGCCGTCCTCAAAGGCCAGCATGCCCGCCGCGGCGATGGGGTTTTCACCGTAGAGCAGAGAGCCGTTTTCGTAATAAAGCGCGGTGGTCATGCCGTTCACCTGATCGAGAAAATCGTCGTCGATTTCGAGATAGCCCACGCCGTAGCGGATGTAGTGGTCGGTGTCGCCGTCCTGATTCATCTGCGCGATGCTTCGGTAAAACTCGACCTCGTCCACATTGTCCTCGACGGTGTGTATCAGCTCTGTGCGCAGTTGCTTTTGCAGGACGGAATGGCTCACGAAGAACACCACGATGAATGTCAGCACGGCCATGAGCACGAGCGCAGCGGAAAACCACAGCGTGAGTTTCCATTGGAGCGAGCTTCTCTTCATGGCGTCTCCTCCCGCAGCACATAGCCCATGCCGCGCACAGTGTGGATCAGCTTGCGCTCATGGCCGTCGTCGATCTTTTTGCGCAGATAGCGGATGTACACGTCCACGACGTTCGTGCCGCCCTCGTAATCGAAATTCCAGACGTGATTTTCGATCTTTTCGCGGGAAAGCACGATGCCCTTGTTGTGCATGAGGTATTCCAGCAGCGCATATTCCCGGGCGGAAAGCGCAATTTCAGCGCCCCCGCGCTTCACGCGCCGCGTGCCGGTGTCCAGCGTCAGATCGCCCGCGACGAGTCTGCTGTCGCCCGCGCCGAACTGGGAACGCGTCAGCACGCGCAGCCGGGCACTCAGCTCCTCCAGCGCGAAGGGCTTCACCAGATAGTCGTTCGCGCCGCTGTCCAGCCCGGCCACGCGGTCGGCGATGGCGTCGCGCGCGGTGAGCAGCAGCACGGGCGTGGTTTTGCCTGCGGCGCGCAGCTTTTTGAGCACGCTCAGCCCGTCCAGATGCGGCATCATGATGTCCAGTATCGCCGCGTCGTAATCGGCGGCCTGAAGATAATCCCAAGCCTGCTGTCCGTCAAGGCAGCTGTCCACGCCATAGCCCTCGGCGACAAGGCGGCGCGTCACAAGGTCGTTTAGATCCCGCTCGTCCTCTGCATAGAGTATTCGCATGGTGATTCTCCTTCAGCCTGTGTGATGTCCCGTCATTGTACCGCGCGCGGATGAGAGGAATATTAGAGCGCGATCCCAGCGCGCCGGCGGAGAGCGCCTCGATGTGGCGGCTGTTCATGCTGCGGCCTTTCGATGAGAAAATTGTAGCATTGCGCTGTTAAGATGTCAATCGAATGGCAATGTGACCGTTTTTTTCTGCGTTTATGGCCGGAATTGAGTCAAAAGTGTGTAGAAACTGAAAATGGAAATACGTATAATGGACTCATCAAACAAAGCGGAGAGTTTCTTTCATGAGCAAATCAGTCGGAGTGAAGAAAAAGAGCATATGGCGGGACAAGGCCAGCTGGGAGCTGCTGATGCTGTGCGTCCCGACGCTGCTCGCGTTTACGCTGTTTCACTACGAACCACCGGCGAGAATCTGGAGCTGCTCACAGCCGGAGAGGCAGAGCAACTTAACCTCCACCATCCAACGCGCTAACATCACGTCCAAAAACATTAGCCCCTGCCGCATATCCATCCGACAACCGTACTCACCACCCACCTCCATTCATCGCGCAGAAATGCAGGAAAATCGCAGCGTTTCGCCCTCCGTTGTCCTGCACGAATCATCCCTTCCAACGGCGTAAAATTTGACCGCTTCTCAAAATTAGCAGGAAAACAGTCATCCTCCCCAAACCGCCATTAGCAGGCGCGAAAAATCGTTAGCAAATTTTCAATCAGCTAATCGGTCGCGTATGCATTTTCGTACGCTGAACGCAAAAAAGAATCGCCCATTTCAGCCGCGGATTCACGTTAAATCCATGTCTGAAACAAGCGATTTTTTTGCTAAATTGGTGATCCCGGCAGGAGTCGAACCCACGGCCTGTCGCTTAGGAGTGCCAAAAAGCGTTCGCCTTTGGAACCCCTCAACACCCCTGGAGCACCTTATTTTACTGGATTTCTAACGTTTTTGAGTGTTCGCATTTCCCTCCGAAATACCCCGGTTTTCCCCGGGTGAAATTAGCAGAGTGTTAGCAGAGCTAATTTTTCTGGGGGGACAAAAAACCAGCCGAATCCAAAATTAGCAGATAACACTGTTCATTTTGTTATTAAATCACAATTATCATTATAACAGATATGAAAACACGACTATGTGCGTTGAGGATAGAACTGCTCCTCACAACATACTTTTCATGGTTATACCACTGAATTAATATATTTCTTGAATTTGAACTTGACTGGGAGTAAGGAGAAGCCTGTTAACCCTAATCACCGACTCAGACGCACCACAGCCAGAATTCCTCGCAAATCTCGATGTGCTCTATTATTCGTAAAATTATTCGTAAAGTATTGAACGAGACTTTTGCTCATGCTATAATGGAATCGAAAGGAGTGGTATGTCCATGGCAATCATTAGCCCTGTGTCCGATTTGCGCAATTACAACACCGTTCTAGAACAGGTTTCCGCTGGTTCACCGGTGTATCTGACGGTCAACGGACGTGGCCGTTTTACGATCCGCGATATTGCGGACGATGAGGAATTTGAGAAGGCAAAGGCGATGCTCCGCCTGATGTGTGAGCTCAATACGGGCATCCGCTCGGGAGAGGAAGAAGGATGGGTGTCCGAGGATGATGTCCGGGCACACTTCCACAGCAAACGCAAATGAGGATTGAATACTCCCCTGTCGCCGTTCGTGACCTCGAACGTGTCTGGGCGGAGGTTTTTGAAGCTTCTGCTAGTGAAGAAACCGCAACGAAATACGTCGATGATCTGATGAATCAGATTTCAGCGAAACAAAACTTTCCAAAGTCCGGCGCTCCGCTGTATTACGAGGGCCTGTTCACCGGATTCTACTTCGTGACGTTCAAGTCCTATATGGCATTCTACAAGGTGGAGACCGATCGGATGCTGGTCAGCAGAGTGGTCTATGGAAAGAGCGACTACATGCGTACCATTTTCCGTAATACACATAAGAAGTGATCCATGAAGCGTTGGCTGTTAAGCTGGCGCTTTTTTTCGTAATAGCTCTATCATCCACCGGCAAATTAAGTCATGGTAATTTTGAATAACTGTTTGTCATAAGCACGCTCCGATATTGTTGAAGGAGGAAAGGAGTATCGAATCATTCAAAGGAGGGGGCTAATGAACTCTACTAATAGCACTCCATCTTCCCGTTCAGGTTGAGCGCGATCACATCGCTGAGGCTTAGGCTGTGACCGCGAAAATCATCAGGGCGATTGAGGTTAGATGGGGGTATCATGTGCCATAAAGTCTGCCCATGCCTCCCGGTATTCGCCCGGCGTCATCGGCGCGCACACGCGGAAACCCGGATGATGCATGAACGTGCTATGGAACACGTTGGAGTGCGTGGCATCGAAGCAGTCGTTGGCCAGGGCGCGAATAAACACAGGCGCCTTCACACCATGAATTTCCTCGACCGTTGCTGCATAGGCAATAAACGGACTGCCGTTCATCAGCATAAAGTCCTGAAAACGCACCACAAATACAGGACGTCTTCCCGCTATAGCACAGCCCACGGCAAAATCAGCGCCCGCCACTTCCGTCATGGGCAGATCAATCACATTCGGACTCGTGGGAATCGTTCCGGCAACACCGCCTGGATCGGATACGCACTCGCCCAGCAAAATGCCATTGTGCTGATTCAGATGGTCATCCAAAATCTGATAGATTGTTTCTCTTAAAGATAGTTTGCCCATAATAGCGTTGTGGAAACGGGAAATATGCGTTTCCTGCATTTTCCACGGCATGTGTGTCGCAAATTCCATAATTTTGCGACGCTATTCGTCAGGAAAAAGCCAATAGATGTCTGCTTGATGTTTTCCATATCTGAAAAGTGCGTTCCTTGTAGTAGTGAAAAAAGGCAAGCCCTCTTTGGTGTTTGTGAAAAAAGTTATGCCGGAAAACGGGCACCCTTCCTTGAGAAAATGTCAAGTGGATTTGTTAGGTGGACAAGTTAAGCGTCAGCTTTGGCAGACTCAAGCAGTGGGAGCAAAACCGCAAGTAAATTTTCAAGTTTTTATGGGAAAAGGATTGCCAGCGGGCATAACCCTTACAGTACGAGTTCTTTGAGTATATAGCTAAGATTATTTCGGTTGCCCGGAGAATCGACTTCATAGCAACTTCCGATGACAAGAGGAACTTTATTCAGTCGGACTACGCTTTGGGAGCAGAAGAAAAGACGATCATCGAGAACAAGTCTTTCGCGCTGTTCGGTGATTCCTCCCTGAAGAACATTGTGCATCATGACATTCGCAATATCATATCATCGACTTTCTATTGGACCGCACGCTTGTCTAATACCTGTTGGAGATAGGGACATTTTGACTTATCTGAGGCTGGATAGACTGCCTGTCGTGGCACTAGAAAAAATCATAGGATAGTGACCGGAAATGGTTTCGAGCAGTTCATACTATTGTACCGTTAAAATATCGACAGCCAGGAGTTAAAAACGGCTCCATCTCATTATTATTCCTTTATTTCGAGGTATAATTCTGCATGGAATTATATTTCACAGATGATATGTTATGAAATCATCTGAAATTCAGGTCCATGTGACGAAAATGGAGCAGCATATATCAAAAGCCCGATTCGGTGTAAGACTGAACCGGGCTTTTGATATATACGTAGATTTTCTTGCTTTGTCTTAATACTTTGCTTAAGTTTGAAAATTTTAAGTTGATATCGCCAGTTTTCACACACGGATTTCTTATCGGATTGGATATGCCTTAATGTATATCTGGCTGTCCAAGAGCCTTGTTAACCAGCACGCGCAGCTTGGAACGTTTGTCGGAAAGATGCCCTTGCAAGATATCATCTTCAGTGAATCGAGCCATTAAAATTTCACGTTGGGTTACCCGCTCCCAGTCATAGCAGACATAAATCATTCCATCCGCAGCCTCTTTGGCATCTGGATAAGAGACTTCGTTGCGTTCATCCAGCAACAGATAATAAGGCCAGGTTTGCCCATCATCCTCACTAAGCAGTGCGGTTAAATGACTACGTCCTTTCCAGCTTTTTACATTTCCCTGACTCATGATATCTTCCAAGTCAATGCGCTGGTCAAATTGGTAATGGTTAATCATGAGCAAACGACCGGAGCGGAGACGACGGATATGAAAGCGTGAGCAGGGACCGTCAATATGGCTTTTCCTGCCGGGCGTCCATGTATAACCGCCATCTGTAGAAAAGCTTTCGCCGATCCCGTCAAAGGTTCGGGTGAGCATCCACAAACTGCCATCTCGCTTTTCAACGATCATGTTCTCGTCAAAGCTGCGATGAGGAATATCTGCATGGCCGCGAAGTGCAATGGTGCGTCCCTCATCTAATGAGGCATATACATTGGAAAACTGTTCGTTTTCCAAACCATGACGTTCGGTGGGAACGCTGCCACTTGTATCACACCAGATGGCTGTTGGGAAAAGCCAGTCTCCCTTGGAGGTAACAATGGGCTTATTCATCATAATACCATTGGCAATACGACGTGGAGGACTCCAGACCAGGTTGTCCGCATCTGGGTCGGAGCATTGGGAAACCCAAACACCGCTTCGACCATCGTTAAAGCCGCGCGCTTGCGTCCAAGACATCCATAGCACACCATGAGGATCAATCCACAGGCAGGGGTCGTAAATCCGGCATTGTGGATCTGGATGCTCTACCACTGCTTCGCAGGATCGGAAACTTTTTCCGCCATCGGTACTGACGCAAAGAACCATAATATTGCCGCCAACCTCAGCATCCTGACCCGAGTAAAAATTGACAAAGATCTTGCCTCCATCGGTTACTTCAATTGAGGGAATTCCCTGCCACCGGCGATAGGTATCCTGAAATCGTTCTTCTGTGGGCCGTACATACAGTTTTGCGGGGATCATTGATGCATCCTGGGTCATTTAAACACCTCCACGTTTTTTATATGACTCATCTATGATGAACTATTAAAGCATATCACCACATTTGCCTTTTGTCAATTATTTTAAGCGACTCAGCAACGTTTTTTCACGTCTTTCGCTCTAATTATCTTTAGAAATAGCATTTAAAGCAGCCCTTTTCCTTTTTTGAAATATTTTTAAAAAGTTGTTGACATCTCGTTTCTATCCTGCTATAGTAAACGTGTTGATGCTCATCTGTGATGAGTGATATAAGATGAGAAAGAACACATCATGGGAGGGTTCTTGTTATGCCCAATCGAAAGCTGTTTTCTGGCGGAAAAGTTGTGCTTCCTGAGCGAGTCGTGGATGCGGATTTGCTGGTTGAGAATGAAAAAATTGCCGGTTTGATTTCCGGAACGCTGTCTGAAACGGTAACAGACTGTGAAAGGGTTGATGTAACGGGCAAAGTGCTGTTGCCGGGTCTGATTGATACCCATGTGCATATGTGGGACCCATCCCCGCTGAATTATCGTGAGGACTGGCTACACGGTTCGCAGTGCGCCGCTTCCGGAGGAATTACTACCATTGTGGATATGCCGCTAAGTGTGCCGCCAGTTACCGATGAAAAGGGTTTTCAACTAAAACTGGATGTGGCTCAGAAAAACAGCTGCGTTGATTTTGCTTTCTGGGGCGGGCTTACGCCGAATTGCATAGAACAAATGGAACGACTGAACCAGTTGGGTTGCGTTGCATACAAGGGCTTCATGTCCTTCGCCAACCCGGATTATCCTCAGGTTACCGATGGCTATCTTGTACGCGGCATGAAAAAGGCGGCTTCCTTTGGCGGGTTGATTGGCGTTCATGCAGAAAATGCTGAGGTGGCTGATTTTGGAAGTCGCGAAATGGACGAAGCCGGCTGCCGAGACGAGGCCATGCATGATGACGCAAGACCTTGGTGGGTGGAACTGGAAGCCATTCAGCGGGCCGTGCTCTTTGCAAAGGTGAACCATGCGCGGCTATATATCTGTCACATGACGATTGCAGAAGGCGCCGAGTATCTGAAGCAACAAAAATGTAATGGTGTGGATGTGTCCATTGAAACCTGCCCGCATTATCTGCTTTTTGACAAGACGATCCTGCGCGAGAAAAAAGCATATGCAAAATGCAATCCGCCCATGCGCAGTCGCGAGAACGTTGAAAAGCTATGGCAATATGTGCTGGATGGAACCATCGATACCATTGGATCAGACCACGGCCCGTACAGCGATGAGGAAAAAGTGAAAAATAATAATTTCTGGAAAGAATATTGCGGCTTTGGTGGATATGACGCCATGCTCCCGGGTCTGCTGACAGAAGGAGTGAAAAAACGTGGTCTTTCCTTGCCGCGCTTAGCGGCATTAACCTCTGGCAACGCGGCTCGTATCATGGGTCTTCCTGGAAAAGGCAGTCTGCTGCCAGGAATGGATGCGGATATAGTAATCGTTGATTTGAATGAACGCTGGGTTTATGACGGCGCAAAGAGTCTATCCAAAACCAAGAGTACAAAGGGTATTTATCAGGACATGACTTTTACCGGACGGGTCAAGGGCTGCCTGGTACGCGGCGAATGGGTTTATGACGGCACCGGCATTGTAGCGGCACCCGGGACGGGCTGCTTTGTTCCCAAAGGGAAGAATTAAGTAACGGGCGAGAAAAAGGGAGGGATTCTGTGGCATATGCGGTAGAAATGAAAGGTATAACCAAAACCTTTCCCGGTGTAGTCGCCAACAAGGAGGTGTCGTTGACTGTTCCATGGGGCAGCATACATGGCCTGATCGGTGAGAATGGCGCTGGAAAAACGACACTGATGAAGGTGCTATATGGCATGTACCGTCCAGATGAGGGCGAAATTCTCATCAACGGGCAGTCCTTTACTTTTCGTGGACCGGAGGACGCCATTGCTCATGGCATTGGGATGGTTCATCAGCACTTTACATTGGTTCCTTCGCTTAATGTGACGCAGAATATTATGCTTGGTCGCCCTATCACCAAACGCAGCGGTGTACTGGATTTTGAGAAAGCCTACACCGTTGTAAAAAAGCTTGGGCAGGACTATGGTTTACCGGTGGATCCTCACGCTATCATTAAAGATTTACCAGTGGCAATGCAGCAACGGGTGGAAATCCTAAAAGCGTTGTATTTGGGCGCAGATATTTTGATTATGGATGAACCTACAGCGGTGCTTACGCCGCAGGAGATCGAAAGTCTACTTAACACCCTGGTATTGCTCAAGCAAAAAGGAAAAAGTATCATCTTGATTACCCATAAGCTAAAAGAATTGATGCGTGTAACCGATGAGATTACCGTATTGCGCAGCGGAAAGGTAACTGGCCGTGTAAAAACTTGCGATGCCACGGAAGCTTTGGTGGCCGCCATGATGGTTGGCAGAGAAATTAGCTTTGAGGTGCCCAAAGAACCCTCTCATCCAGGCGAAACGGTGCTTGTGGCCGCAAACCTCAATTCATATGATCGGCTGGGCGTGCAGGTTCTCCGGAACGTCAGCTTTTCCCTGCGGCGAGGAGAAATTGTAGGAGTGGCCGGCGTACAGGGAAATGGTCAGACAGAACTGATTGAAGCCCTGTCCGGCATGAACACAAAATACACCGGCCAGATTTCCATTTGTGGAAAGCCGATTGTCTCGGACGCGCCGCCACTAGCCCGCCGCAGGGCTGGGCTAGCGCACGTGCCGGAGGACCGGCAAACCATGGGGGCTGCGTTAAGCGCTTCTCTTTTGGAAAACTTTATCATGGGCGGTTTAGATGATGAAGCCTACGCGAACCGGACAACCATTTCATACCGGCGGGCCGGTGAAACAGCTCAAAAGCAGTTGGGACGCTTTGACGTGAAATACGCGTCCCTAAATGATCCTGCCGGAGCCTTGTCAGGAGGAAATCTGCAAAAAGCCATTGTTGCCAGGGAAATCTATCGATCTCCAGAGGTGCTGATTGCAGCCCAGCCCAGTCGCGGCGTGGATATTGGCGCAACGATGTTCATTCACAAAAAGCTTGTGGAAATGCGCGATGCTGGCAAGGCCGTTTTACTGATTTCCAGCGAACTTAGCGAGATTATGTCGCTCAGCGACAGGATTCTTGTAATGTACAACGGCAGTATTGTAGGAGAAACAACGCCACAGCAAAGCACAGAGGAAGACATCGGTCTGATGATGGCTGGCATTGCAAAGGAGGCGTCTCGACAGTGAATTTTGAATTTCGTCAAAAACCCATTGGTTTGCGCACTGCCCTTGCAGCGGTGCTTACGGCTACGGTGATTGGATTTATTCTAGTGGCGGCTTTTGGCTATCAACCCCTTGAAATTTTCTCCACACTGTTGATGGGTATTTTCGGCTCGTGGAAAAATGTTGCCACCAGTTTACGTTGGGCAACTCCACTAATGTTTACGGGCACTGCGGCTGCGCTGGGCTTTCGGGGCGGTATGTTTAACTTTGGCATTGACGGTCAGCTTTATGTGGGCAGCTTAGCGGCAACCGTTGTGGGAATTGTATGCCCCAATCTGCCCGGAGCGGTGCTTGTACCCCTGATGATGCTAACAGGTATGCTGTTTGGAGCCTTATGGGCTTTTCTTCCGGCATTTATTCGCGTAAAACTGAATGGCAGCGAAATTGTTCCGGCATTAATGTTGAATTATGTGGCCATTTATTTGACCGATTATCTGGTTCATTATTTCTTTCTAGCCAGCGGAACGAACGGCGATTCGCTCAAGACGGAACGCATAGCCCAACAGGCGCAGTTTTCACCCATGTTCAAGGGTTATCAGCTAACGGCAGCTATTTTCATCGGACTGCTGGTGATATTGCTGTTTTGGTGGATGATGAAAAAGACCAAATTGGGCTATAGCATTTCCATGAGTGGGCTCAATGCAGAATTTGCTCGTTATGGCGGCATCAATGTGGATCGTATGCGCATTCTGGTCATGCTGCTTAGCGGTGCACTGGCCGGTTTGGCAGGAACGGTAGAAATTATTTCGATGCGATGGCGTTTTGAATCCGGCTTTGCTCCAACTCTTGGTAACGATGGTATTCTGGCGGCCTTGTTAGGCAGTTCCACCCCTTTAGGTACCTTGATTGGAGCACTGTTTATGGGTGCGCTGAAAGCGGGCAGTCTGGCTGTGGAGCGATACACGGAGGTATCTCGCTCCCTAGCTACAGTTATTCAGGGCCTGATTATCTGCTTCGTTTCTGCTCGCTTAATCTCAACCTATATTGGCCTGGATCGTCTTGCGAACTGGTTTTCCGGCCTAAGGAATTCCACCAGAAAGGAGCGAACGCCCAATGATTGATCTAAGCATTTTGGGAACCACCATGCGCATGGCGGCCCCCATTCTTTTGGCGGGAACAGGTGCGCTATACAATGATCGCGCGGGCACAACCAATATTACTTTGGAAGGCACAATGCTTTTAGGCAGCTTTTTTGCCGTCACCTGTAGCTATTTTACTCAAAGCTGGGTTATGGGCGCACTGGCCGGTGTAGCCACAGGCGTGGTAATATCACTACTGTTTTACCTGCTTACAGTTGTACTTGGGGGCGATGATCTGGTTGTAGGCTTTGCCATGAATATTCTGCTAGATGGTTTGTCCATTTTCCTGCTGAAGCAGATTTTTCACCAATCCGGTTCTTTGGTGGATTCTCGTATTCAAGGTGTACCGTCTGTTCGAGCAGAGTTTTTCGAGTCAATACCGGTTCTGGGCGATTTGCTGAACAACCAAACCTGGATTGTATATTTTGCCTTTATCGTTGCCATGGTCACATGGTATGTGCTGTTTCGTACCCCATTTGGCCTGCGGATTCTTGCTTGCGGAGAACATCCGCAGGCTGCAGCCACAGTGGGTATAAAGGTGCGTCGTGTCCGTTTTTGGTGCAACCTAATCAATGGCGCTCTGTGTGGACTTGGCGGCGTGCAGATTTCTCTGGGCTTTCTGACGCTCTTTACGCAGGGAATGACAGTGGGCAAAGGTTTCATCGCTCTTGGCGCGGTCATCTTCTCCCGTGGAAACCCGCTGCGTTTGATTGCAATCACGCTTTTCTTCGGCTTTTCGGAAGCGCTGTCCAATAAAGTACAGCTGATGCAGCTTCCATCCGAACTGGTTCTAATGCTTCCCTATCTGGCGGTGGTGATACTTACGCTAATGCGGTTTGACGGTTTTCGAAAGAAAAAGGCCTCCCGTCGGACTCAGCGCGTAAGATAAAGCCCTTCTGGGAAACGAAAGCATGTGGATATGTTACCCGTAAACATTGACAAGAAAGGAAGAAAACAATGAAAAAAATCTCGAAATGGTTTTCACTGGTTCTGGCATCACTCCTACTCTTAAGCCTGTTCACTGGCTTTGCTACGGCGGAAACGACACTGAAGGCAGCAATGATTACTCCCCAGAAGTTGGGTGACGACGGTCCTATTGATGCGTGCTACGCTGGCTTACAGGCCGGCGCAGAAGAGTTTGGCTATGAGATTAAGGTGCTTGAGCCCCAGTCCGGCGAATATGAGGATAGTATTCGCGCTATGGCAGATGATGGATATACCCTGATTTTCTGCATTTTCGCCCAGATGCAGGATGCTGTGTCTCGCGTTGCGCCGGAGTACCCGGATGTGAAATTTGTACAGATTCTGGGCGATTTGGAAATGGATAATGTAAAAACCCTGAACTTTAAGGATCAGGAAGCCTCTTTCTTAAGCGGCATCGCGGCTGCCAAGATGACCAAGACTGGCAAGATTGCCGTAATTGCTGGTGCTCCCGTAGGCGATAACATCCGCAATATTGCCGGTTTTGAAGCTGGTGCCCGGGAAGCCAATCCGATTATTCAGGTAACGCACCTGTATGTGGGCTCTTTTGAGGATCCTACCAAAGGCAAGGAGTTGGCTAACACCCTGCTGGACGAAGGCTACGACATGATCCTGGAGGTATGCGCATCTTCCTCTATGGGGATTCGCGAAGCTATTCGTGAGCGTGGTAAAGACGTTTGCATGATCGGCAACTGCGTGGATGAAAGCATGTCCATTCCCGGTCAAGTTCCCTTCTCTAACTTTACCAATTATTATAGTTGGTTCTACAATACCATGAAAGAAGTTGCCAACGGCAGTTTCCAAACTGGCGTTATTTTCCAGGGACTGAAGGAAGGTGCGGTGGAATGCAAGTTTGCCGCAGACGACGTTTTCCCGGTTCCACAGGAAATAAAGGATCTGCTGGCTGAATATCAGCAGAAAATTATAGATGGCGACATTACTCCTCCTGATACATTAGAAGAATAAAAACTCCTTGTCTGGTCAGTACGCCGGGCTGTTCCGGCGTGCTGGCCTTTTAAACGTTTCATTTCAAAGGAAAAGGGGTGGAATCTTTAGATTTTGTATGGTATACTAATTATGCACAAAATCATCAATCAAATGAGGTGTTATTCAACAAATGCGTCAGCAAGATATGCGCAAGACCTTAATGAAAACCGGCGTTTTCAAAACTCAGACGGATGCCACCGTTTATTTACTAGCACACTTGCTGTCCCAGAAGAATGAACCGTTGGGCTGTTGGAGCTTGAAGGTCGATTTAGATGCTTGCGGAGTCGAATGCAGCACCGCTACAATTGGCCGCTATTTGAAATTATTGGATTCCAAGGAGTATACAATACAGCGCAGTAACAAAGGGCGCTTGCTGACGCCTGCCGGTTCTATTTGGCTCAAGCAAATTGAAAAAAAACTTGAGCGGGCTCGCATGGGCGATGACATAACCAAAGTCATTCATATCAATGGCTATGATGAAATGGTGGATCTAATGCGCGTGCGTAAGTTGATCGAAGTGGATGCAGCACGCCTTGCCGCAGAAAATGCGAATCAGGAGGATCTCAAACGGATTGACGCAACGCTCGTCAAGCATCATGATTTTGTCAAAAATAATCTGGATCCTGTGGAGCCTGCCCTGGATTTTCACCTGGCAGTAGCGCAGGCCAGCCATAATAAATTTATGTTTGCCGTTTTGTCCCTCCTTTCTTTCGAAGAAAAACAGATTGAATCCACCATCAAGGAACTTCGCACACGAGAATTGGGCAGCGTATATGTAGTGGAGCACGACCACATTGCCCAAGCGATTCGTAACAGGACGTCTGAGGAAGCTGCGCGGTTAATGGAAAAACATATGCAGGATATCCTATCCAACGTTGAGCAGCAGGTGGCTGAATTGGATGAAAATGGCGGCCTAGTGTGATAGAAACGTTTTCTCAAGCTGGGCAACCAGGTTTGTAATTCCTTTGAGGCAAGACGGTAAGCCTGCCGCTGGGGCAAGCGCCATTATATAGCATTAGTGCACTGTAAATTGAACACAGCAATGGGGTCGGTTTACAATTTACATGGATGAGCGTGAAAGTTCAAGCGACCGCCTACCCCTTCATTGTAGCTGAGGTATGAGCCTCTGAGCAACGCGTTACTACGTCCTTTCAGGGGCAGATACATGTGGCAAGCAATGACTCGTGATACCCTTTCGGCAAACCGAGAGATTTTCTCCGGAGAGAAAACCGCCCGGTTTTTGCTTGTTGGGGAGAACCCCAAATCCCCCATAACGCACTGTTGGTGCGGCTGCGCATCCTGCGGATGCTTCTTTTTACCGTCACCGTTCCTGTGACCTTTCCCTTTTGACTTCTTCCGGCTCAACGCCCAGAATCAGATCGACATTGTACTTGACTGTCAAAAGTTTTTTCATTTCGTTTCGCACCCTATCTTTGCCGAACAACAAAAGAATCATCGTGCTGTTGCTCCGTTCGATACATTCAACGCTCATTTAGAATCAGGGAGCGAAAAGCACATGCTGATTCGAGATCTCGTGTATTCCTACAACCTTGAGCTAGGTTCCACACAAAAGCGTCATGGAACGATCTGTGCTATTGCTGCATTGGAGAATATCTTCGATAAATATGGTTATCATGTTCTGGATAAGGCGTTGCGCATGCTGGTCAGTACATGGGAGGGTGAAATGTACTCTCTTTCGGGGAACACACTCAATGCAGTTGCCCGCCTGATTGCAGCATACAGAGATGCTTTGAATGAGGAAACATTCAAAGAACGCCTTGGACTGGTATCAATGAAAACGATCATCCGGACTGCACGGGAGCGGCGTCCTGGCTCGCTTGGGTACGCTGAAGCGATGCTCGTCTTTTATAATAAAAAGTGCAAGTATCGGCTATCCATGAAGAAGCTATACGGGCTCAATAGTGATGAGGACGATATAGAAGATGATGACGACCCCTGCGACATTGAATAGGAAGTGGTCTGTGCCAATATTATGGGCGCAGACCACTTTCATGTACAGTAATAACGGCTTAGCCCGCTTGATGAGTTGCCAGCGATAATTCGGGAGGGAAAGGCATGTTTTCACGTTCTCAATAGTCGCAAGCAGGGCAATCGTCGGACTTTTTGCACTCTGCTTGTTGGTGGCCCTGCCCCCAATCCCCTGTAATGCAGAGCAAGCTCTGCGGTTGTGAAGAATTCCTGCGGCATTCTTCGGTTGAGCTTGCGCCCAAAAACGAAAAGAAACCCTATGGCTATCACGCTAATCTGCGTTCATAGTCATAGGGCGTTGTTTTATCTGTCTTTTCCGGTAGTGTGTTGTTCGTGTTCAGGCTCGGCATCCCGCATCCGCTGGGTCTGTCCTTCTTCAAATCGTTCATCATCAAGAAGGGTATCCATATTCGATTTGATTTGCCGGAGATTCTTAAGCTCATCGTTCAGGTGTGATAGTTGCTCACCAGCTTGCTTCTTCTGACTGAGCAATAGATCATATTCTTCCGACAGCTCAGAAAGCGTGGGCAGTTTACCACCAGCAGCACTGTACACAGCCTGTGCTTCTTTATGAGCATCAATATCTGCTTTGTGCTCACGATAGAACGCCGGCGACCATCCAGACTCCCGGTATTGGGTGTATACGTCTTTGGTTCTTCTGTAAACCAGAATTGCTTTTTTCTGCTTGCTGATTTCCTGCATACGCGCTTGTGCTGAAGTGATTGCGCTTTTCAGTTCAGTTCGCCTATCAACCGCAGATTGAATTTTGTGCTCAAGCTCAGCGTAAGAACTGATACGGTTATCAATGAGATAGAGCATTGAGGATGCCAGAACATCGGTATTGTGCCTTTCTGCCCAGCGCTCATATCCTTTTCCTTTCCCAGCTCTCATCTTAGCTTCGATGTTGATGAGCAGTTCAATCTGAGCATGAGGCATTTTGCTTCTGGCCTGTTTCGGGATATGCACATGCTTGCCGGCGAGAGTCAAGCGTAATACTTTTTCTGAGTATTCAGTTCCAACTGTATCCAACCGGATAAAGCGTTTCCCCCCTGGCGGCTTAATGCTGATCTGTGCTCCTCGCTTAATCCAGCATCCTGCGTCTTCAAGAAGCTGCATCAGGGCATCAAACCCGTCCGGGCGCATCCGAAGTGCAGCGTCTATGGACATTCTGAGGGTATCTCGTGCTGTAATCTCACCTTTCGCGATAAGTTCCGGGTCATAAGACTGATCTTTGCTCTTTGGTTCGGTGATTACGGACAGGTTGTGTTCGGTACAAATCTGATCGCTTAATTCCGCTAGTGCTTTTCCTGAGCGCAGAATATCACGGAACTTATGTGTGCAATCCAATGCTGTTGCGCAAAATACAATATGATTATGGAAAGAATTTTGTCAAGGATTATTTTAAGTATCCATGCTGTTACTCAAACAACAGAAATTTCCTGATGGTCAGCAGGATTTCTGTTTTTGCAGCAGTCAAAGCGGCGAATATGTTACCCTGCTCACCGCCCCGTATCACTTTGATTTTTTTACTAGCTTTCGCGTTTACACAAAATTGGGAATAGGTCCACATTCTTTCCTGCTTTTGGGTAAGCAAAAGGGAGGTTGCCCGCCCTCCGCAGATTATATTCTGCCGGAATTGGAAATAAATTTTCGCATAAATCTTGACGGTACCCTTGTGCAGGCTGTGAAAGCGTTCATTCGCTACTATAACCACTTGCTCCGCTAGCATCAACTGGATTGTCTATCTCCAGCAGCTTATCGAAGCTTAATGCAAGCTGCATAAAGAAAACCATAACCATGTGATTTTTTGTTCGGTCAATTTCATCGACCACCGCAAATACAGCTCCAACAAGCGGAGCTATTACGGCATAC
>OLOH01000389.1_pt1 | contig 33265 bp, 30 predicted proteins | sample 1673221 | NCBI WGS metagenome assembly OLOH01 (sample SAMEA3136767, study PRJEB25190) | human gut metagenome
GACCACGAGGCCGCAGGTTCGAGTCCTGTCACCTCGACCAGGCTGAGCCTGGACGCATGACGCGTTCGGGGCTCGGCCTTTTCTTTTTTTCTTACCCCCGCTGTTTTGACAATGTCTTCCTAACGTGATAGTCTAATTTGTGGCTGCGCTCCGATGGCGCGGTAGATTGCTTGGTGGAAAGTTCCACTTGCCAAGGAGGCTGCTTTGTGAGACGTTCTTCTTTGTTGCGGTTTTTTGTGTTGATGTTTTTAGAGGTGATGGCCGCCAATATGGTCCATCCGGTGACGCCCACCTTCCTGACGCAGTTGGATATGCCGGAGTTCATGTTTGGCGCGGCGTTTGCGGCTATGTCCTTAACCAATTTTCTGTTTTGTCCCTTTTGGGGGGCAGTGGGAGATCGGATCGGCCGTGTGAACACATTATTTATCACCATTTTAGGGTATGCTGTAGGGCAGCTGCTATTTTTATTCAGCACAGAGATCTGGCAGATCCTGATTGCCCGCATGATCGCAGGCGTGTTCAGCGGCGGCGTGACGGTGTGCTTCATGGCGTATGTGGCGGATACAGCGCAGCCGGAACAGTGCGGCCGGGCCATGGCCATATGTGCGGCGCTCACCTCAGCAGGGACGTCCATTGGGTACTTGGCAGGAGGACTTTTGGGGGATTTTTCTGTGGCCATGAGTTTCTGGGGCCAGTTTGCAGTGTTGTGCGTTTCGGCTTTTGGAATGGGTCTGTTGCTGAAAGACGGGGACTATTACACAAAGCGGCCGGTCTCTTTTGCCCAGGCGTTCAATCCCCTTTCCGTGTTTTCCAGAGGGAAAGGTCACTTTACCAAGCCCATGTTGGTGTTTTTAGCAGGGGTGTTCCTGGCGTGTTTTGCCAGCACCGCTTATGACAATGCCTTTAATTATTTCTTGAAAGATCAGTTTTCCTTCCCACCCTCTTACAACGGGTTTATCTATGCCGCGATTGGTGTGGTGGGCATCACCTTTAATATGACTCTGGGATTGTGGATTCAGCGGCGCACCAAGTGTTATCTTCCTCTAGGGATCATTTTCCTGCTGGCAGGGGTGACCTTGCTGGTCTCCATTGGGATGACCCAGGAAATGCCCTACATTTTGGTGAACATGGTGTTTTACCTGTGCAATTCCATGTATCTGCCTCTTCAGCAGGCGCTGGCCATACGCCAGTGGAGAGATCAAAACGGCACGGTTTCCGGGGTGTTTTCTTCGGTCCGGGCGGCAGGCATGGTGACGGGTTCCCTGTCGGCGGGAGTCCTTTACGCGGCGGCTCCCCGGCTGCCCATGTGGGCCTGTGCGGCGGTATTTTTTGTAACGGCATTGGTTGTATTATTAAATATGGTTCAATATAGGAGGCGTCAGGTATGACACGAGAGGAACTTCTGTCCAGTTATATTCCCATAGCGGATTTCATCGCCCGTATGAACGGAGAACACTGCGAAGTGGTGATTCACGATGTGCGGGATGTGGAACACTCCATCATTTATATCACGCAGCCCAGCATCACGGACCGGCATCGGGGCAACGGAATGACAGATTATGCCATCCAGCTGGTTCGCAGCAAGCGGTATTTGACCGCGCCCTTTGTGGTGAACTATGTGGGAGGAACGGAAGAACGGGTGTTGCGTTCTTCCACATATTTTATCAAGGACCAGGGGGAACTGGTGGGGCTGCTGTGTGTGAACATAGATGTGGAATATTTGTTGGAAGGGATCGATATCCTGCGCCAAGCATTGATCTTGGACCCGGCAAAGCTGCAGCGGCAAGAGATCTTTCAGCCGGGGGGCACCATCGAGGAGCGGATGGAAGCGATTTTCCAGCGGGGCCTGATGGGACGTGAGCCCCACCAGCTCAGTCCCAGGGAAAAGCGGCAGATTGTCCATGAGCTGCGGCGGGACGGTGTGTTTGACTTAAAAGGGAAAGTCAGCCAGGTGGCACGGCGTTTGGAAGTGTCCGAAAAAACGGTTTACCGCTATTTGAAAGCAGAAAACCAGATTTGAGACTTTTTTCTCATTTTAAAATATATTTTTCTCAAATACAGGAAAATACAGGAATCTAATTGACATTTTATTCTTAGCTAGTTATACTAGAATTGCAAAGTCTATTTTGATGTGCAGTGTGAAAGTGTTGGCCTCAATGGGGGGAGATTTTCTATGGCGCCCAATGTGCTGTAGGGAATTTTTCTTTTTATTCCCAGGTGATGACCATATCTAAAGGAGAATATAACTATGCGTCTGCTCGACAACCTGATGAGCCCGACTAAGAGCAACTCCGGAGACGAGCGTATCTCCCTGCTGCAGGAGGCGGAAAAGGTTCTGGTCCAAGACGACGCTGCCATTGCCTAACGGGAAAGGGCTTGATCCTGTCCCCCTGAATCAAAAAACAAAAAGGCTGTTGCAGTGAATGAAATTGTAACAGCCTTTTTGCTGGATAACCAAGAACTAAAACAGATAAAAGGAGCGTTTAACATGAAGCAAATTTCTACCGACAAGGCCCCCGCAGCCATTGGACCTTATTGCCAGGCAATGACCCACAACGGACTGGTGTTCACTTCCGGACAGATCCCCCTGGACCCCTCTACCGGGAAAGTGGATGGGGATACGGTGGAGCAGCAGGCTCACCGGGTGCTGAAAAATCTTTCCGCCGTGCTGGAAGCCGCCGGTTCCGGCATGGACAAGGTGCTGAAAACCACTTGCTTCTTGAGCGATATGGGCAACTTCGCCGCGTTTAACGGGGTGTATGCCCAGTATTTCACCCAGAACCCCGCCCGCAGCTGTGTGGCTGTCCGGGCGCTTCCCCAGGGTGTGCTGGTAGAAGTGGAATGTGTCGCAGTAGTGGAGTAATATGGGCATTCGTGAGAAGCTGAATCCCCGGTTTGCCCCCTGCGGCTTGTTCCTCAATGTGACCAAGACTGATGTGTGATCGTGCTTTGATAGTGTGCTCTATGGGTGCTGTTGCCGTCCTTAATTTTACCTGGTTGGAGCGTATCCGCCGGGTGCTTTGGAAGATGGCGGAAGAGAAAGGGCTTGCCTGAGCAGAGAGTTTTCCGTGTAGATTTTCGTGGGGAAAGAAAATTTCTGCAGAAAAATCTACAAAAAATTCCTTGACAAACGGAAATGATAGTGCTATAGTTACACCAATCAATCAACTTGAAACCTGTGATCGGGACGAGTACTTGTCCAGAACTGTTTCCAAAGCGAGCTGTGGGTGGTGTGAGCACAGCGGAACGGGGGAGAAGGAATGGACCCGTGAGGGCAAACCGAGCGCGATAACCGCGTTAGGCGAGACGGAGGCTGACCGTTACAGCAGCTAGCGTATAGAATTGTACGCGATAAGGCGCGTCCCCACAAGAGGGGCGAATTTAGGTGGCACCGCAGATGCGAAATAACACGCACCTGTCCTAAGGAGTTTTAGGACAGGTGCGTTTTTCGTTTTTCATGTTGGTTGAGCTGAAATCCCATAATTTGAAAGGATGGTACACTATGACACAGATCCCTTACAAAATCTACTTGGATGAAAGCGAACTGCCTAAAGCATGGTACAATCTGCGCGCCGACATGAAAAATAAACCAGCGCCCCTGCTGAATCCGGCCACATTGAAGCCCATGACCTTTGAAGAGCTGCGTCCCGTGTTCTGCGACGAGCTGGTGCGTCAGGAGTTGGACGACACCACGCCCTATTTTGAAATTCCCAAGGAGATCCTGGACTTTTACAAAATGTACCGGCCCTCTCCCTTGGTCCATGCGGAGTTTCTGGAAAAGGCCCTGGGCACTCCGGCGAAGATCTATTACAAGTTTGAAGGCAACAACACTTCCGGTTCCCACAAGCTGAATTCCGCCATCGCCCAGGCATACTACGCCAAGCAGCAAGGTCTGAAGGGTGTGACCACCGAGACCGGCGCCGGACAGTGGGGCACCGCCCTTTCCATGGCCTGTTCCTTCTTTGGCCTGGATTGCAAGGTGTTCATGGTGAAAGTCTCCTATGAGCAGAAACCCTTCCGCCGGGAGGTCATGCGCACCTATGGAGCGTCCGTCACGCCTTCCCCCTCGGAAACCACCCAGATCGGCAAAAAGATCCTGGAGGCCCACCCCGGAACCACCGGAAGCCTGGGCTGCGCCATCTCTGAGGCCGTGGAAGTGGCCACCGGCTTGGAAGGTTACCGGTATGTGCTGGGGTCGGTTTTGAACCAGGTGCTGCTCCACCAGTCGGTGATCGGCCTGGAGACGAAAGCAGCTTTGGATAAATACGGCATCAAGCCGGACATCATCATCGGATGCGCTGGCGGTGGTTCCAACCTGGGTGGATTGATCTCCCCCTTTATGGGCGAGAAAATCCGGGGCGAAGCCGATTATAAATTCATTGCCGTGGAACCCGCGTCCTGCCCCTCCTTTACAAGAGGCAAGTATGCCTATGACTTCTGCGACACCGGTATGGTTTGCCCCTTGGCAAAGATGTATACCCTGGGTTCCAACTTCATCCCCTCTGCCAACCATGCAGGAGGGTTGCGGTATCACGGCATGAGCAGCGTGCTTTCCCAGCTCTATGCCGACGGTTTGATGGAAGCCAGAGCCGTGGAGCAGACTTCTGTGTTCCAGGCGGCGGAACTGTTTGCCCGAGTGGAAGGCACCCTGCCCGCGCCGGAATCCAGCCACGCCATCCGGGTGGCCATCGACGAGGCGTTGAAGTGCAAGGAAACCGGAGAGGAAAAGACCATCGTGTTCGGCCTGACCGGTACCGGTTACTTTGACATGACCGCATACCAGAAGTTTAATGACGGCCAGATGACCGATTATATCCCCTCTGACGAAGAGTTGGAAGAGAGCTTCAAACAGCTTCCCAAAGTGGATCTGTAATATATATAATAGAAAGCAAAAGGCAGGCCTTTTCCGGGCCTGCCTTTACACTTTATTTCGTGAAATTTGGATTAGGTTATGTCTCCCAATGGCCTTTGCCAAGAGGGGACTTTTTACGAATGGCTTACCACGTTCTTCGCCCAGATCCCGGAAAGCAGCATGATTGTGCCGATTACCGCCTTGATAATGTCAGCGCTGGAAACGAAGAAAAATACCCACACCACCGAAAGATCGGTGAACTGGCACAGACAAAATGCAATGGGCAGACAGACCACCCAGGTGAATACACAGTCAAATAGGAAGGTGATGAAAGTTTTTCCGCCGGAACGTATGGTGAAATACGTGCCGTGGACGTAGGACGTCAAGGGCAGGAACGAACCGGAGACCATGAGCAGGTGGGTAGCCGTTTGACGGACGGAAGGCTCCGTGTTGTAAATGTAGGGAATAAAGGGGGAACAAGCCAAAATCAAACCGCCGATCACCAGGTTGACGCAGACGCTGAAAAACAGCAGTTTGCGCACCGTATCTTTGGCGCCGGAAATGTCGTTGGCGCCCAGCAGCTGGCCGGAGAGAATGCCAATGGCGTTGCCCATGGCCATCATCACAATGGCAAACAGGTTCCATACCGTGGAGTTGATGTTGGTGGCGGCCACAGCTTCCAAGCCCCGGGTGGCATAGCACATGTTCACCGCGGCAGTGCCAATGGACCAAAGGGTCTCATTCAACAGCAAAGGCGTGCCGGTGATGGCGATCCGTTTGACCAGGGAGAGGGGGACACGGAAATCTTTAAACAGCCCCTGTACAAAGGGGAACTGGTGACGGTGGCGGTAGGTGCGTCCCAGCAGGTAGGCCATTTCCACATAGCGGGCAATAACCGTGGCCAAAGCGGCGCCGGCCACACCCATGCGGGGGAAACCGAAGCTGCCGAAGATCAGCAGATAGTTGCCCACCAGGTTGACGCAAATGGCAATGATGCTGGCGACCATAGGGGAGAACGTCTCGCCCACATCACGCAGGGTGCTGGAAAAGCACTGTACCAAAGCGAAGGGCAGCAGGCCCCACAGGATGATCATCATGTAATCCTTGGCGTATCCCAAGGTAGCGGCAATCTCTTCCGGGGAAGAGGCATCCTCGTTTAAGTAAAGTTGGAAAAGCTGCTGACCAAACAGCAGGAATACGCAAACACCCAGAGCGAATACTACCAAACTGAACACCAGCCGAAAGCGGAGAGTGTAGCGGATGCCTTCCTGGTCCTTTTTTCCAAAGAACTGTGCCCCAAAGATGGAGGCGCCGGAAAGGCCGCCGAAAATAGTCAGGTTAAAGATGAAAACGATCTGGTTTACAATGGCTACGCCGGACATGGGAGTGGTTCCCAGCCGTCCCACCATCACGTTGTCCAACAGGTTTACAAATTGGGTGATGCCCTGCTGGACGATCATAGGTACCAAAAGGGCAAGCACCGAGGCGTAAAATGCCCGGGTGCCAATAAATTTTTTCCTCAAGCCAGTCATGAAATTTCCAATGCTCCTTACTCCAAAAGATAAAATGGTTTATCCCAGCAGGTTCCCCAGCCCTTGGGATACATCCTCCACCGGGGTCAGACGGCCGATCAATTCTCCGTAATCCCCCAGGTAAAGGTTTGCCATAGAGGCAATGCCGTCCTTTGTTTCCGCCGCACCTTCTCCGTGGATGGAAACGCCGTCCTCCACCGCCACCACGGGAAATCCGGCGTTTTTCGCGGTGCGGATGGCGTAAGCGGAGTCCTCAAACACCACGCTTTCTTCCGGTTTCCCGCCCAGTTTTTCCGCGCAGTACAGGAAAATGTCCGGGTGTTCCTTGCTTTTTCCCACTTCGCCGCAGGTGGCGAAACAGTCCACCAAGGGCAGCATTCCCAAGCGTTCCAGTGCCAGAAGCACTCCCTCCCGGTTGGAGGCTGTGGCAACGCCGATGGGTATCCGGTTTTCCTTCAGCAATTCCAGAAATTGCCGGGCGTGAGGCTTTTCTTCCACTTTCGTGCGGTAGCCTTCCACCGCGCAGGCGGCAAGCTCCTTGGCAATCTGCTCCACGGACCCTTCTACTCCCAATGTTTGGTAATATTCCGCGCATTGTTCCAAGCTGAGCCGGTTCAGGGTGCGGTGCAGTCCCTCCGGGGCGTGGACCCCTTTCTGCTCCGCGTATTCATAGGTGATGTCCCTCCACATGGGCATGGAATCCAGCAGGGTGCCGTCGGCGTCAAAAATGCAGCAGCGAATCATAAAGACCCTCCTCTTTGGCTTACTGTCCCAGTATAGCAGAAACCTTTCCCCAGTGCAAGGACACCCGGAACAGAAAAAACCGCCGCCCCATGGGGCGGCGGCCAAGAAAGGTCAGCGTGGTTCGGGAGCGGGAGAGGGGCTGGCGGATTCCTCTTCCTCCCGGGAGGATTCCTCCTTGTCCTGGGAGCTGTCCGGTTCCATCATGGATTCCACAGCAGAGCCAACCCGGCTTCCGGCTTCCTCCATACCGCTTTCCACACGGGAAACCGTTTCACCCACACCGCTCTCCACGCGGGAAACGGTGCTTGACACGTCGTCTTTGACTTTGTCCCCGCAGCCGGCCAGAAGGACCCCCAAAGCGGCGCAGAGGGCAAAGGCGATCAATTTGTTTCGAAGCATTTTTGAAAGGTTCCTTTCCTCAGTTTGGGCAGCGCTGTCCGAAGCGAACTTCGTTGGCGGAGCCTTTTTGTAGTATCGCCCGTCAAACGGGGAAGTATACACGGGGAATATGGCCAAAATGACTGTGCTGCGATTGAAAAACATTTTTGAAAATGATAGAATACCTTAAGAATCTTGTAAGGGCGTGAACGTATCATGATAATTACAGTGACGCTGAATCCGGCGCTGGACTATGAAATATCCTTGGATCATGTGGAACTGGGAGCCATCCAGTGGTTTTCCCAAGGGGGATTTGCTCCTGGTGGAAAAGGTGTCAACGTGTCGTTGCTTCTCTCTTCTCTGGGAGTGGAAACCCGCGCTTTGGGTATTGCCGCGGGCTTCACTGGGAAAGAGATCGTCCGTCTGCTGGAAGAAGCAGGCTGCCCGGTGGATTTTGTCTTGCTGGATCAAGGCCTGTCCCGGGTCAATGTGAAATTGCGTACAGAAGAGGGGCAAGAAACCGGTCTGAATGGCGCAGGTCCCCAAATACCGTCCCAAGGGGTGGACAAGCTTTTGGAAAAACTTTCCGGCATGACGGGGGAGGATTTTCTGGTGTTATCCGGGAGCCTGCCCGCAGGACTTCCGGAAACGGCCTTTCCCCAGATTTTGGAAACTGCCCGGCGGGCAGGAGTTAAGCTGGTGGTGGATATGGCGGGGGACTCCCTTTTGGCGGCGCTGCCTTACCGGCCCTTCCTCATCAAACCCAACGAGGAGGAGTTGAGGCAGATCTTCGGGGTGGAAGAACCCCTGGGTGTGCTGGATGTGAAGGAGTATGGCCGTCAGCTGCAACGTATGGGGGCCCGGAACGTGGTGGTCTCCCTGGGGGCAAAAGGCGCCATGCTATTGGAGGAACAGGGCCGCTGTTTGTTCTGCCATGGGGTCCGGGGAGAAATGGTCTCCACCGTGGGCGCGGGAGATTCTCTGGTGGCAGGATTCTTATTTGGATTGCAGCTTCATGGGACGCTGGAAGGCGGCCTGAAATGGGGCGTGGCAGCCGGCGCGGCTACTGCGTTTCGCCAAGGGATCGCCACAGGGGAGCAGGTAAAAAAACAGTTCCCGGCGGTGGAAAATCCCCATACTTTGTGAAACGATTTATAAAAGTATGGGAAATACCCGGTTTCATTCCAGAATCCGGTTGACACCGGCAGGTGTTCCAAAGTACAATGATATTGATTTGATTCCCGGGAAATCCCAGGGATTTTTCGGAAGATGGAGGCAAATCCATGGACAAGAAAGGATATGATCCCCTGCAGGAGGAATTCCGTTCCTCCCAGGTTTATAATGTGCTGAAAGGCTCCGGCATCCCTGTGGCGGGGAAGATCGCCGACGGCCTGGATAAAGCCACTCAGGGTTTGGACCAGGTGGTGGGCGGTTTCGCTTCCGGAGGAAATTCCACCAGCAGAGGGGCTCAAACCGGCCATCCTTACCAGGCGCCCCCCAAGCAAGCTGGTTATCAGGTCCCGCCCAGGCAGACTCCTCCCCAAAACGGGTGGAATCAGCAGGCCCAGACCAATACAGCCAATTACAGACCGCCCCAAGGGGCTTACCAGAATAATGGAAAGCAAACAGGGAACGGCTATTATCAGTATAATTATGCACAGAAAACCCAGCCCCGCCCGCCCCAGCAAAACCAGCGGCAGGCACAGCCCAGGCAGCAGGCCCCCCAGGCCCAGCAGCCAAGGCCCCAGGCACAGCGGACCCAGCCGTCCCGGCAACCTTCCCAGGGCCAGCCGAGGCAGGGAAATCAGACCCGTCCGCCCCAGGCGACGGCATACCAGCCGCCCCGGGGAAACGGAACCCCGCAGGGAGCTCCTGTACCCCAGGTGCCCATGAAGCTGGTCCACAAGGGCAGCCCGGCAAAGTATTACATCACCGGCGCGGTGGCATTGTTCTATGCTTTGACAGCAACTCCGCTGTATGAGCCCTACCATTTCGGAATTTTCGCCTTGGTTTTGGTGCTGGTGTTTTTGATTTCTGGCGCGTTGTTCCGGGGGAAAAAGGTGTTCGTGCCCATTGAACCGGAAAAGCCCAAGGAAGAGCCCAAGCCCCAGCCGGAGAAGGAAGAAAAATCCCAGACAGGCAATCCGGAAGTGGATAAGATCATCGACGAGGGCCGGGAGTACTTGAAGAAGCTCCGGGCGGCGGACGACGCCATCCCCGACGAGGCTTTGAGCGAGTGCATTACCCGGATGGAACGGGCGTCGGCGGATATTTTCCGCTATATTGCCGATCATCCGGAAAAGGCCCCTCAGATCCGGAAATTCATGAATTATTACCTGCCCACCACCCTGAAATTGCTGAACAGCTATCAGCGGCTTTCCAGCCAGTCGGTGAAAGGGGAAAACATCACCTCCACTATGTTCAATATCGCGGGGATGATGCACACGGTGGCAGATGCTTTTGAAAAACAGTTGGACGCCCTGTTCTCCGAGGAGGCCATGGATATTTCCGTGTTTGAGACCCTTTTGAAACAAGAAGGGTTTGTGGACCAGGAGAAGAAGGAAGAGACAAAATAAAGGGGAGCGTTTGCCGGTGAATATCCTCCCGGCAGGCACTTACATTACAAAGGATAGTATTGAGGAAAGGAAGCGTGGCATATGGCCGATGAGATCAAATTGACCTTGGAACAAGAGGCGCCCCAAGCGCCTTCCCTGACATTGGAAGGGGTAGAGACGCCTTCCCTGACTTTGGGACAGGAGGAAGCCCCCGCGCCCAAGCAGGTGCAGGCGGATGAGATTTCCACATTGGACGAAAGCGTCCTCTCTCCGGAAGAGCGGAAAGTGGTGGACGATTTCGCGGATAAGATCGACCTGACCAACAGCACTTTGGTGCTGCAATACGGTTCCGCTGCCCAGAAGAAGATCGCTTCTTTTTCCGATACCACGCTGAACAACGTGCGCACCAAGGATTTGGGCGAAGTGGGCGACCAGATCTCCAACCTGGTGGTGGAGCTGAAGGGCTTTGACATTCAGGAGGAGGAGAAGAAGGGCTTCTTCGGGTTCTTCAAAAACGCGGGGAATAAGATCACCGCTATGAAAGCCCGCTATGACAGCGCCGAGGCCAATGTGAATAAGATCGCCGGCGCCCTGGAAAACCACCAGGTGCAGCTTTTGAAGGACATTGTCATGCTGGATAAATTGTATGACATGAACCTGTCCTATCACAAAGAGCTGTCCATGTACATCATTGCCGGCAAGAAGAAGCTGCAGAAAGAGCGCACCACCACCTTGGTGGAGATGGAAAATAAGGCAAAGCAGACCGGTTTGGCGGAGGACGCCCAGGCTGCCAACGATTTTGCCCAGATGTGCGACAGCTTTGAGAAAAAGCTTCACGACCTGGAACTCACCCGCATGGTCAGCGTGCAGATGTCCCCCCAGATCCGTCTGGTGCAGAACAACGACAAGCTGATGGCGGATAAGATCCAGTCCACTCTGGTGAATACCATCCCGTTGTGGAAGAGCCAAATGGTGCTGGCGCTGGGTCTGGCTCATTCCGAGCAGGCTGTGAAAGCCCAGCGGGAAGTGTCCGATATGACAAACGAGCTGCTGCGGAAGAACGCCGAGCGGCTGAAGATGAGCACCATCGAGACCGCCAAAGAATCGGAGCGGGGCGTGGTGGATATGGAGACCCTGCGGCAGACGAACCAGTCTTTGATCCAGACCTTGGACGAAGTGGTGAAGATCCAGGACGAGGGCCGGGCCAAACGCCGTGCTGCCGAAGAGGAGATCGGCCGTCTGGAAGGCCAGCTCAAGCAGAAGCTGCTGGATATTCATACCTGAGCTGGGCGCAAACCGTAGGCTTTGTAGCAAGGGAGGCTTTTGAAATTGAAAAAAAGCAACATTGTAGGTGCCTGTGTGATGGCTGGTCTGATCCTTCTGGCTATCCCGTTGGGAGTACACAATTCCCTGGGCAAACTGCGGGACGAAGCGGAGGGCTCCTACTATTACGATAAAACCGGCTATGCCATTTATGAGGGCATCGATAACCGGGAAGCCGCGGGAAACAATCTGATCACTGTGGCGAGACGCTACACGGAGACCAATCCTGCCCTTACCGACCTGATCGACGATATGGATTACGCCGTCCGGCTGTCCCAAAACAGCTATGGCAGCAATTTTGCCGAGGAAGCAGAAGCCAATCAAATGATGGGCCAGGCGGCGCAGGCGTTGTATGAGGAGCTGAAAAAGACCCAGCTTTCCGCCGAGGACGCCAAATATCCGGACCAGCTCATTGCCCAGATGGAGTCGGAGCAGGACAAGATCAACCGTTCCAGCTACAACGAGGACGCCCGGGAGTTCAACACCCGGCTGGAAAAGTTCCCTGTAAACCTGCTGCGGGGCATAGCGGGGGTAGAACCCTTGGCTACGTTTGACTACGAATGAAAGGATGTGCCCCTATGACGGTGGGAATCCGAAAGAGGAACGTGTGGAAAGCAGCGCTGGCCCTGGTGGTGTCCACTGTGCTGGCGGTGAGTTTTGCTCTGCCCGCTTTGGCTGTGGTCCCGGACCGGCCGGAGAACCAGTATGTGTTGGACGAAGCGGATGTGCTTTCGGAAGACACGGAACAGGAGATCATTTCCAAAAACCAGACCTTGTTTGAGGAAACCGGCGCCCAGATCGCTGTGGTGACGGTGGATTTCCTGGATGGAGAAACCATCGAAGACTATGCCTATTACCTGTTCAACAGTTGGGGGATCGGCTCTTCGGAGCGGAATAACGGCCTGCTGCTGTTGATGGCCATTGGCGAGGACAATTATTATGCCATGCCCGGTTACGGCATCGAGGATTATTTTGACGGCGCCAAGCTGCAAGATATGTTGAACCAATACTTAGAGCCCGATTTTGCCGCCAAGGATTATGACGCAGGCGCGAAAAAATTCTTTGAGGCGGCTCTTTCCGATATGGAAAGCTATTACGCCAACTATTCCGACCAGTATGATTCCGGCGCCACGGAAGAAGCCCCTTCCTACGATTACGATTACACCTACGAGCCCAGCTTTGGCGAAAGAGTGGGCAGCTTTCTCAGTAGATTTTTGGGTATTGTGATGCGTGTGGTAGTGATCGTCGTGGTGGTAGGAGTGATCGCCGCAGTGCTCCGCGGTATGGGAGGCGGGGGAGGTCCCCGCTCCGGCGGCGGAGGCGGCGGTGGCGGCTTCTGGACCGGATTGTTCTTGGGAAATATGCTGGGCAACAGCCGCAGACGCGGTGGTTGGGGTCCGCCCCCACCCCCGCCTGGAGGATTTGGCCCCAGGCCGCCTAGAGGTGGCGGCGGATTTGGCGGCTTCCACGGTGGTGGAGGCGGCGGCTTCGGCGGCGGAGGTTTCCGCGGAGGCGGAGGTGGCTTCCATGGTGGAGGCGGCAGCCGCGGCGGCGGAGCCGGAAGAAGATAAAGGAAACGCTCTCGGTGGAGGGCCGAAAGAAGGGCCTGCAGCCTGTGGCTGGCAAGGCCCTTTCTTTGTTGGGGTGCTGCTGAGAGTTCAATCGAAAGGTTAGACGGAGGCTTTATGAAGCGATTTTTTCTTTTCGACCTGGATGGCACCGTGGCTGACAATGGGGAAGGCATTTTAAAATCTGCCCAGTATGCCCTGGATGCTTTTGGAATCTATCAAGAGCCGGAAGAACGGCTGCGCCGGGTTGTGGGGGCGCCCCTACATCAGTCCTTTATGGAGTTTTACGGGTTCACCAAGGAGCAGGCGTTTGAAGCGGTGGAGAAATACCGGGAACGGTACCATGTGAAGGGCGTGTACGAAAACCATTTGTATCCCGGCATGAAGGAGCTGCTGGAAAAGCTTTCCCAACGGGCGGCCGTGTGTTTGGCCACCTCCAAGCCGGAGGTGTTTGCCAGAAAGATTCTGGAAATGCAGCAAGTGCTGCCCTGCTTTCAAGTGGTGGTGGGAGCGGAATTGGACGGTTCCCGCACCGATAAAGCGGAGGTGATCCAAGCCGTTTTGGAGAAATTGGGGAACCCTCCCAAGGAGCAGGCAGTGATGATCGGCGACCGGAAGCACGATATCCAGGGGGCCAAATCGGTGGGATTGGAAACTATTGGGGTCCAATATGGCTTTGCTCCCCAGGGAGAATTGGAGGCTGCCGGGGCGGATTGGATCGTTCCCACGGTGGAGTCTTTGGAGCAGCTGTGTTTTCAGTTGTGTTGAGGATGGAACCGCAGCGCCCTCTAAAAGGCCGCGGAAGGTTTATCAAATAAAGGAGGCGTTTGTATGACAACCAATGGAAAGAAGATCCTGGTGGTGGTGGATATGCAAAACGATTTCGTCACCGGGGCGTTGGGCACCAAAGAAGCACAGGCCATTGTGCCCAAAGTGTGTGAGAAAATCCGTGAATTTGGCGAGCAGGTCTATTTCACCCAGGATACCCATGGGGAGGACTACTTGGAAACCCAGGAGGGGAAACATTTGCCCGTCAAGCATTGCGTGAAGGGTACCTGGGGGTGGGAGTTGGAACCCCAGGTGGATGCGCTCCGCCAAAGCACTCCCATTGAGAAAAATACCTTTGGAAGCAAGGGCCTGGCCGATGTGCTGAAAGCGCGGAACACCTATGAAGGGCCTTTGGAAGAGATTGAGCTCATCGGGGTCTGCACGGATATTTGTGTGATCTCCAACGCGCTGCTGTTAAAAGCCTATCTTCCGGAGGTGAAACTGGTGGTGGATGCCAGTTGCTGCGCCGGCGTGACGCCGGAAAGCCACCAGCGTGCCTTAGCCGCCATGGAAGCCTGCCAAATCGAGATCGTAAACGGATAAGGGCAGAAAGGTCCGATGACGGAGAAAACCATATGAAGCATTTATATTTCATCGGAGGCCCCATGGGGGTGGGGAAAACCACGGTCTGCCAAAAGCTGAAGAAGTTGACTGCGCCCAGCGTGTTTCTGGATGGGGACTGGTGCTGGGACATGGAGCCGTTTCAAGTCACCCAGGAAACAAAAGCCATGGTGCAGGAAAATATCCAGTTCCTGTTGGGGCAGTATTTAAGGTGTCCGGCTTATGAGACGGTAATTTTCTGCTGGGTGATGCACCAGCAGGAGATCATCGACGGTTTGTTGGGGAACCTGCCTTTGGAGGGCGTAAAAGTGCACGCCGTTTCCTTGTTGGCGCACCCAGATACCCTGCGGCAGCGGATTGGCCGGGATGTGGAACAGGGATTGCGTTCCTGGGATGTTTTGGACCGGAGTCTTGCCCGGCTGCCTCTTTACCAGGAGTTGGACACGGAAAAATTGTGGGTGGACAACCTTACCCCGGAACAGGCGGCGGAAAAATTAGCCGCACTGAAATAAGGATTTCCAAAGAGAAAGCTCCGTCAGCAGGATGCGCTGACGGAGCTTTTTGTATGTTCTTTTGATTTTAAAGAAGCGCTCTTATTCTGCGGTAAATTCTGTAGAATAGATCTCGTTGCCTTGGTAGTCCAGATAACGGACCACCACCACAGGATTTTCCACATCCACAACCAGGGCCAGGGTGGCGGCGATGGACTGGAACGTGGAAGCCTGGCTTTGAATGCCGGTTTCCAACGCCTCGGCAGCGCCGTCGGTTTCGATACCCTCAGCAAAGGTGTAGGTGTAGACCAGTTTGTTGTCTTCCGCAGTAATGGTCACGCCCAGCTCGTCAGTCTGCATGGCATCCAGCTGGCTTTGAATATCTTGAGAAGACAGGAACTCGTCGATGGAGGCATATTTGCCACTGACGTTTTCCATGGCATCGCTGACAGCTTCTTCCTCTTTCTTCTGCTGTTCCAAAGCTTCTTTTTGAGCCTCTTCCACATCCGAGATAGTGCTATCTTCCGCTTCCTGTTCGCTGGATTCCGTTTGGCTATCCACAGCGCTGCTTTCCAAAGAGCTGCTTTCCGTGCCGCTGGACTGGTTGTTTCCACCGGTGCAGGCGGTCAGGGTCAGCGTAAAGCACAGGGCCAACATGGCAGCAAAGATTCGGACAATGTTCTTTTTCATAACAGATCACGCAAACCTTTCACGTTGATTTTCCGGAATTCCTCGGTTCCGGAATTCCATTCAAGTATAATTATGCTACAGTTCTTTGTCAAGGTGACAGAGGGAAATTTTCGGGAATATACGGGAAAAGAGGCCCCTTGCGGAAACCTCTTTTCGAAGAAATCTATGAAATGGAGCCGGAAACTTACTCTTCCAGCATGGCCAGAAGTTTTTGCTCTCTCTGGCCCAAAGTGCCGTCCGTGTTGAAATCGGTCATGGAGCAGCCTTCCGTGGAAAGCCGCAGCACCAGTTCCCGGTTGTCGTAGGTTTCCCAGGTGGGAAGCCCTTCCCCGTTGGGGTCGCCGGTCTTGGCGAAGTTGGTCCAATAGGTCATCATCTGTTCGGAAAGGGCGTAGTCGCTTTCGTCGTAAGGCCGCCAGGATTCTGCCAGAGAGCAGAACACATACCGGTTGTCGCAGGAATGGGGCGTGCCGATGTCGTCGCCGGGCTGGGGACGGTCAAAACAGTAGACGTAAGGCGCCTTGTAGCCTTCCTTTACCAGGGTGTAGGCCAGAGCCCGCACTGCGGGAGCCAAACCGGAGGCAAAATATTCCGGCTTCTCTTTGATGCCCTCGTCGATGGTGCAGCCAAAGAGATAATCCACGTGCTGCATGGAGCCTTCTTTCAGGCTCTGCTCGGCGGATTTGGGCAGCACATAACCGTCGGGACTCAAGGAAAAAACCTGGCCCTTGAACCGCTGGAATTCCAAGCTGTGCTGCTCCAGGGTCTCCCAGGGCATTGCTCGCAGTTCTTCCACGGAGGTGCAGCCGCAGAACTCCATGAATTCCAAGCTGCGCTGTTCCATGCTGGGCTGCTGGGGACGGCCGGCAAAGGCAAACAGGCCGCCGCCGGAATGCATGGCCGCATGGCGGAACCAGCCTTTGGTCAGGGGAGAGCAGCAAATGGTCTGAACGGACATGGCGCCGGCAGACTGGCCGAAAATGGTGATGTTTTCCGGGTCGCCGCCAAAGGAAGCGATGTTCTCCCGCACCCAGCGCAGGGCCTGAATCTGGTCCATAATGCCGTAGTTGCCGCAGCAGCCGGAGGGGGATTCTTTTTTCAGGTCGGGATGAGCGAAAAAGCCGAACACGTTCATCCGGTAGTTGATGGTGACCACAACCACTCCGTGGCTGGCCAGACCGTCGCCGCAATACTCGTAGCAGGAGCCGAACCAGTTCTGGAATCCGCCGCCATGGATATAGAACATGACGGGCAGCTTGGCGTTCTCGTCCTCGGCAGGGGTGTAAACGTTGAGGAACAGGCAGTCCTCGTCAATTTTCGGAGGGTAGGGATAGCCGGGCATGACCTTTTTCAGCCGACCGGTCTCGTCGTGCAGGTCCAAAGGCCCCTGGGGAGCAACGGCGCCAAAGGAGTCGCATTTTTTCACGCCTTCCCAAGAGTCGGGTTCCTGGGGGGCAGCGAACCGCAGTTCTCCCACCGGAGGTTTTGCATAGCGCACACCCCGGAACAAAGCGATGCCGCTGTTGCTCTTCACGCTTTCCAAAGTGCCGTATTTTGTCTTAGCGTATTGAATCATGGCAGATTCCTCCTTGAATCTTTAAAATGTCATGGTCAGATGTGATCGCAGTCCAGCCGTCCCAGGCGTTTCACCATGGAAAGCAGATGGCCCACGGCGGTTTCCAATTCCTTCCGGGTGACCCGGCCCTCTTCCAAGCCTTTGAGGATTTGAGCAATGATGGGAGGTCCCCCGGGCATGATCACGTCGTTTCCGGCCGCCACTCCGTCGGCGCCGTCCACCACAATGTCCATGTCGCCCCAGTCGGTGACCACTGCCCCGTCGAAGCCCCATTCCTCCCGGAGAATGTGGGTGCAAAGGTCCTTGTTTCCGCCGGCGAAAACCCCGTTGATTTTATTGAACGAAGTCATCATGCAGTGAAGATCCCCTTGGCGCACAGCCATTTCAAAGGGCTTTAAGTACAGTTCCCGCAAAGCGCGCTGGGTGACGATGGAGTCCACCGCGTCAAAAGCGGCCTTGCCCTGTTCCTGCTTGGCGCTGCCCCGGCGGTAAGTTTCCTGTTCGTTGGCGGCAAAGTGTTTAGCGCACCCCAGAACAGGATGGTTTTTCTGCAAGCCTTCCAACACCGCGCAGGCGCAGGCTCCGGCCAGATAGGGGTCCTCGGAGTAGTATTCAAAGTTCCGCCCTCCCAGGGGGTGGCGGTGAAGGTTCAGCGCCGGCGCCAGCCACAGGTCCACCTGTTTTCTCTCACATTCTTCGCCGATCCCGTCGCCCATGGCCCGGAACAAGTCTTTGTCAAAGGAGCAGGCCAAAAGCATTTCCCCGGGCCAGCTTGTTTCGCCCACGCCGGCAGGGCCGTCCTTGTAAAATACGGAGTGGACCCCTTTCTGAGGGATGGCCGGGGACACATACCCGTCAAAACCTGCGGGATGATCGTTGGCCGTCAAGGGCGCGCCAGTCTCATCGTAAATCGTGGGAGGTTCTTCCGTATCCAGCAACCCGGCAAACGGAAGACCAGGTCCAAATCCCACACACATGGCTGCCAATTCCCGGTCAGACAGGGAAGAGCAGTCCACTACCGGTACGTGGGGAGCTTTGAGCGGTTCCACATCCTGAGGGGCCAGTGTGAATTGCTGGCAGCCTTGGGGTAGTTCCGGCACCGCAAAAGGTTCCTTGGCAAGAAAGTCCACTTTGTCCCGGACAGCAGGCGCCATGGCAAGGCGGTTTTCCACCTGTTCCACCAGCAGATCTTCCTTCACCTGGACACTGCCGATCACCTGGGTGGCGGCGGAAGAATTCCCCAGCCGCAGCAGGTACATCCCCGCCTGAATGACCCAGGCGGAAGCGGCTTCGTCATAGCAGGCAAGTTCCTGCCAGGAAAGGGTAAGGGCCAAAGTCTCTTCCTGACCCGGAGCCAGGGTATCCGTTTTGGCGAAAGCTTTCAACGCCTGATACGGCTGTTGGGAGCGGGTGCCGCAGGGGGACACGTAGAGCTGGACCACTTCTCTGCCGGAATAGTTCCCGGTATTTTTGACGTTTGTCTGGATCTTCAAACCGCCGTCCTGTTTTTCCATGCCCACAAGGTCTATGGAAAAGGTGGTGTAGGAAAGGCCAAACCCAAAGGGGTACAAGGGCTTTACCTGGAAAGAGTCAAAATAGCGGTAGCCCAGATACAGGTCTTCCCGGTAAACGGTGACCGGGCGCCGGAGAAAGTCACGGTCTGTTTCGGGAGGGGTCAGACCATAATCCCCATAGGTGAGGATGGAATCGGGGTGGTCCTTGTCCCAGGAGAAATCCTTCCACATGGGGTAATCCTGGTAATTTTTGGCGATGGTAACGGAGAGCTTTCCGGAAGGGGTGACGTTTCCGGTCAGCAGATTGGCCAGGGCGTCGGGTCCTTCCTCGCCGGGAATCCCCAAAAACAGCAGGCTTTTGATTTGAGGATGTTCCTCCACCCAGGAAAGGTCCACCAGGCCGTTGATGTTGAGCACCACGGCCACATTTTCAAAAGCGGAGCAAAGCTGGGAAAGCAAGGCCTTTTCCTCGGTGGAAAGGTAATAATCGTTTTCCAGATGGCGGTCACATTCCTCCCCGCCGGATTTCCGACCCAAAATCCACACGGCTGTGTAAGTTTCCCTGGCTGCCTGACACAGCAGTTCTTCCGGAATGGAAAATTCCGTGGGGTTGGGGGAGTATTTTCCGAAAATCTCGTACATCAGGCCGCTGTTCACCGCTTCTTTCAGCCAGGCCGGGTCCGTCTCAGAGGGATGGGAAGCGTTGTATTGGGAAATCTGCTGTCGGTAAAAATCTTCCAAGCAAACCACAGGGACGATCCCCGCGGCTTTGCAGGACTCCAAAATACTCACATCCCGGCCGCTCCGAGAAGCGCCTGAACCGTTTCCGGACAGGACGGTCTCCAGTTGTGCCCAGCCGAAAAAGGCGGCCTTCTGCCCGGAAGCCAGGGGGAGAAGCCCCTGGTTTTTCAGCAATACCGCGGCACTCTCCACTGCGTTGCGGGCAATTTGTTTTGTATCCATCTTGCAACTCCTTTCTATACAAAGGAATAAAACGATTTTAAATTGATATAATCATATCAAATCTTCTTTCGTTTGGCAAGGAGGGAGAAGAGGATGAAACGCTTTGCGAAAACGTGGGACGTCCAGTAAGAACGTCCCACGTTTTTTAGAGTTGCCCCAGCGGGCTGTTTTTCCCATAGAGCAGTTTGAGATACAATCCGCCCTGTACCGTTCTGTTTTGGAAGGACACTTGCCAGGCGTCTTCCGTTTCAAACCAGTCCCCCAAAGGAACACGGTTGGGCATTTGGTCGTATCCGTCCCACAGTCGGGCGATCATGGTTTGGAAATCTTCCTTTTTCTCCATCATTGACGCGACCCACACGGTCCAATCCGATTTGGTGTACCCGGCCCGGTTGTCCAAAGGCATTCCATAGGGATTCAGCCTGCCCAAATAGGAGCGGAGTTCTTTTTCCCATGTCCCTTCCGGGAAAATGTCCATTCCCAGCAGCTGATCCCACACCGCGTTATATTTCATGCTGAAAGTGTTGGGTTGGTCAAAGGCCAGCCGGTAGGTGCCGTCTCCGTTTCCGGCAGTCTCCACCCATTTCTTTGCCATGTTTCTGGCTTCTTCCAGCCATTCTTCCCCTTCTGCCTCATTTCCCCTGTCTTGGAGCAGCAAGCCGTATGCGCCTACTCCCAAGATCGCTTTGATGGACAAGTTGCAGTTGTGGGCCAAATGTCCCGCAAAATCGTCTGTGCACAACTGATTATCCGGGTCCAGTCCCTTTTCCCGCAAGTATTTTGCCCAGAGGGTCAGCAGATCCCAGGCGGAATTGGCGAATGTTCTGTCTTTGCTGGCCCTTGTGGCAGCGGCGGTCATAAGCAGCATGTTGCCACATTCCTCAACCGGCATCTGATCGGTTGGGTCTGTCCCGCCGGAGTACACTTGTCCATTGAGCAAAGGAAATCGTCCCGCGTCATGTGGGGCAAAGGGGAACGGCCATTCCGGAGAACTTGCATACCGGATCAGCGGCCGCATCATTCCAAAGATCAGTTGGGGCTGGTATTTCAAAAATAGGGGAATGGAGGGGTAGCTCACGTCCGCGGTGGCAGCGCATCCGTTGCTGAAACATTCTTTGGAAATAAACAGCAGTTCCCCCTGGGGGTCCTCACAGAGAGTGTGTGCTGCTATCACTTGCCGCCAAGCGGCTAAAAGCAGGTCTTTGTACTGCGATCCCCCTGCTTCTTCCGCTTCCTGTCCTAGAGCCGTGGAAAAATCCTGGCATCTGTCCCAAAGCTGTTCATATTCCGAAAAAGCGATCTCCAGCAGCCCTGGAATGGTCTGCCGTTCCTTTTTCCAATAGGGCAGCAGATTTTCCCCGAAATACTGAATGGCATACACTTCGTCATAGGCCAGGGCAAAGAGAGATTCTTTTTCTTCCTTTAGATCGATCTCAGCTTTCAGAATGGAACGGCCGTTTTCTTCCCACAATTTTACTCGGCCGCCTGTTTCAACTGCCAGATAAAGGGTCCCCCAATCGATACGCACATCGTCGCCGGACCGGTTTAGGGGGTTCTGTACTCCGCTGGCCAACGAACCGGCTTCATACCCTTTTCCCACAGCTTCGCCGTATTCCACTGGATATTCTCCGGGATAGTCCAGGCAAAGGGATTCATCTGCCGTCAGCGTTACCTGGCAGGGGGGCAAAGGTCGTCCATGACGGCCTTCGCCTTTGACGGAAATGTAGGTGACCGGACGAGCCATCACTTTCAAATCATCCAAAAGCAGGGGCGAAAGGAATTTTACCGTGAGTCGAACTTCCGGGCTTTCCATGATGTACGTTGTGGAACAAGCCTGTACCTCCATGGATTTCATCTGCATGGGAAAAGCGCTGGTTTCTCCAAGGAACCCGTATTCCCGTTTTCCAACACGCAGTGTTCCCTGAAGTGGCTGATGTTTTCCGGTCCAATGGCAGGTAGGTGTGCGGTTGGGCACATCGTCCATGGACCAGATATTGAAGTATGGCGTATGCGTGACCAGTGGGACCGCTGGCAGTCGCAGTTTTTTCATGTTGCATTACCTCTTTTTTGAAATAGAAAATTGGCAAATCACAAAATACCGGTTGTTACCACAATTATAATCACAGAAATCCGGTTTTCGCAAGAAATGTCAAAAACTTATTCCAATTCTTGAGGCAGCGCGATGATGACCGGGGGATGGGAAAGGTCCCCTGGGGAGGCGGGGAGATGACGCAACTTATTTGCGAACCAGCGTGTTACCCTGACGAGGGGCCAAAGTACCTTTTGCAGACCTGGGCGGTGTTGCTGATAAAACCGCGGAAAACAAAAATCGCGAACCCCACCAAGGTGAGATTCGCGACTTGGGGGCGGCAGCTTGCCGCTGTGCTGAACGAAAATGAAACCGGGCTAAAACCGCGGGCAAAAAAGAAACACACTCCACAAAGTGAAGTGCGCGTCTTGGATGCAGCGTCACGCTGCTGTGTTGACTGGACAAAAATGAAACCACGCTGGAAACGCGGGCAAAAAAAGAAACGCACTTCACAAAGTGAAGTGCGCGTCTTGGGTCCAGCGTCACGCTGGTGGTGGGCGCTAACGGACTTGAACCGAGTTTTTCCAGATTTTAAGCCATTTTGAGTGTGTTATTTCCCAGAATACACCCCTTCTTTTTAGGGGATGATTCTCTCATTTCAAAGAGGAAAAGTCAGAGGAAATTAGGGGAAGTGTGTTATTTTGTGTGTTACAAAAAAGCGTGTCTTTGTGGTCAATTTTTACTGGGAGTAAATCCTTTTTATTGCTCTGGCTTCCTGCCTTTTCTCGCTCTATATAATGACAACGAATTGCGAGGGATTTTGCACTCCTTTTTTATGTTTAGCGTTTCTCAGCGTTTAACAGGAAAAAAGCGTGGTTTTGTCTGGTTCTTTTTTATGTGTGCACTTTTCGGCAGTTCCTTTTTTATAGGCGGCATTTTTCGCCTTTTTATGTACGGACTATTGCGGTTTTTCCGAGAAAATTCCTTTTATCTATAAAGCCATCGAGGGTTTTCCGTCACCCTCGCATGACCTCTCATATTCCGGTAGTCCCCGTCGCTTCGGGGCTACCGGCTTTTTTCATTTCGGAAGACATTCTCAAAAAACCTTGATAGCGTTCAAGTCTTTGGCTTGGAGAGTAGTAAAACGAGTAGTAAACTCGCACGGCTACGCGACTATCCTGCGCATCTCGTCCATGGCCGTCTCCGACGTCGTGTGGGCATAGTATCCGAGCGTCATCTTGATGTCGGTATGGCCCATGACGTACTGCAACGCCTTGGGGTTCATGCCCTTGTTCGCCATGTTGGTGCAGAACGTGTGGCGCAGCGTGTGAGGTGTCATCACGGCTGGCAATGCCGGACGGTCGCCCTTCTCGTACTTCCGCTTTATGCCACGGAACACGCTCGCATAGCCCTGCGCGAGCATCGGCAGCCCCTTGGTGTTGAGGAAGAGGAAGTCCGAGTGACCGTCGATGATAACGGGCTGCCTGTGGCAGTCTCGCACCAGCACCCGCTGGAAAGCCTCGTAGACCCTCTGGCTCATGTAGACGACCCGCTCGCCGCTCTTGGTCTTCGGCGCGTCCACGTAGTAGTGGCCGTCCCGACCCTTGAGGAGCTGGTGGTCCACGCAGACGCAGCGGCTCTCAAGGTCGATGTCCGCCCTGGTGAGACCGCAAAGCTCCGAGATGCGAAGGCCCGTGCCCAAGAGAATCACCACCTCGTCATAGTGCTTGGCGTAGACCCTATCGGTCCTCACGAAGGAGAGCAGCGCCTCCTCCTGCTCGGCTGACAGTGGCTCCTTCGACTTCGTGTCGTTCTCGATGACGTCGCTGAGCTTGAAGTCAAAGGGGTTCTTGCGCACGAGGTCGTCCTGCACGGCGGTATAGAAGGCCGCCTTGAGCGAGCGCTTGTTGTTGTTGATGGTGGTGTAGGCGTAGCCCCTCGCGCTCATCCTGACCGCCCAGCACTTCGCGTCGGAGGGCCTGACGCTCTCGATGCGCTGAGCACCGAGGTCGTCCTCTCTGAGGATTCGCAAGAGCTGGCCGCGCCCACGCTCGGTGCCCTGACGGACGTTCGCCCGACAGCGGGTGTAGCGCTCGTAGAGCTGGCAGACGGTCATCTTACTGCCCATGTGGTCGATGCCGTCCTCAAGGTCCCTTCGGACTTCCTTCTCCCGCTCGCGCAGCGCGACGCACTCGCGCTTGCCCTTGGGCACGCGGTCCGTGGCTACGAGCTTCCACGAGTAGATGAATCTCGGCCTCCCGTGGCCGTCTATGTACTTGAACGCATATCTTCCGTCTTTGCGCTGGCTCTCTCCGGTGTGGAGGATGCGGTTCTTGTTATCACGTCTCTTCTCTGACAATGCACATGTGTCCCCTTTCCAAAAGGAAAGAGCCTTGATATGCTAATTCAAATTATAGCATAATCAAGGCTCTTTTTCTACCCACTAGATAACATCAATAGCGTCTATGAACTGCTCAAACTTCTTTCGTTTGATTTGAACTCTGTTGCCGTTCACAATCACCCACTCGGGAGTTGGCACCTGCTCCGCAAGTCGCCGCAGCTTTCCCTCGCCGACGCGAAAGTAACGCGCCGCCTCCTCGATGGTGAGCGTGTACTTCTCCCATACGGGCACGTCCTGCACCGCCATGAAATCGCCCCCTTTCCTTCTGACCCGCCAGCGGGCCGTACCTCCCTTAGTCGGAGGTGCCGACACCCCCGCCGGACGGCGGTCCTTCGATTGGCTTGTCTGCCGCTCATCGAGGCGGATGACCCTGTCAAGCCCGAAGCCGCATCGCGGTGCGCCAGCAGGCTTTACTGGGTCAGACGCCTTGATAGGCTGCTTCCAGCCAATGAAGGTCACGTATGTCTCACACGCCCACGCACACCTCGCCTTCGTGCCCCCTGCTATCGAGCAGGGGGCGTCTTTTTTCCCTCATAGCTTGAATCGCATCATTGCCGAGAGGAGCTTGCCTTGAAGCTGTGTTTTGCGCGTCCCGTCTACGCCATAGGTGACGTATCCGCCCTCATCGACAAAGGCGTGGGTGCAGAGCTGGTCGATGTAGCGGTCGAAGTGCTCAAGGACCTTTTCTGCGGCAACTGGGTCGCCTTCCACCGCAGCAACCATCACCTCATAGGAAATCATGGACGCTCGCCTCCTCCCCGAGGTACACGCGCATCGACCCGAGTGCCCTTGCGCGGTGGAATTGGACGGTCGAGCGCGGGCATCCCAACTCGTCGGCAATTTGCCGGTCAGTCCAGCCTGCGAAGTAGTAGAGCAGGATGACGGTCTGCTCGTCCTTCGAGAGCGAGTAGATGGCGTCGGCAAGCTCGGTGCCCATGACGACAATCTCCCTCCCAAGCACGTCGAAGGTGACCTCCTCGCAGAACACACTTTCCGGTGCGGCGAGCCGGTTCAGCTCGCTCTCGCGCATGTCTGAGAACAGGGTCTCGCGCCTCGCGCTTCTCAGCTCGCGCCGAATGATGTCCGTCCGCGCGTTTCGGAGCGTCCGTTTGCAGTAGGCGCAGAACATCTTTAATTGCGCCTGCTTTTCTTGTTCAAGAATCATCTGTGAATCCTCCTTTCACAAGGGACACGCTACGCGCCCCGAGCTTGCCAAGGAAGACCCACAAATGAAAACTTTTATGAAATTTCTGCTGCCTGCACTGGCAGAGTCACTTGACCCGTGCGTGTAGAGGACAGAGGGCCGCAGAGTCAGGCCAACGGCAAAACGCGAGAAAAGGAAGAAAGCGGCTAACTGCGAACGATGCGGACGCATCGGACATTTCCCGACTTTTTCCAAGTGTATACTGCATGGTCAAGGGAAGAGGGCGCTGCTCTAAGGCCCTCGAACACACGAAGAAAGGAGCATGTCATGGCACAGGACTTTGGCGACGACGCGGGTGAGCGCCTTGAGAGAGGCATCATGCGCCTGCTCGGCGAGCTGGTGAGAGGCGCGTGGCGACACCACGCCGAGAACAAGAGGCTCGCCCAGCAGCAGAAGTATTACGAACAGAGGCTCCAACAGGAGGGGACCGCACCGGAGACGGCGACCGTCGCGGCAAACGCGATGGCTCAGCGCGAGCAGGTCTGCATCCCCTTCGGCACGCAGGCAGACGCAGCCTACTTTGCTCAGGTCTGCCGGGACAACGGTACTTACGTCACCGCGCTCTACGACCAGTCCGGCAAAGGCTACATCGAGTTCGCCGCCGACGACCTCGCAAGGGTCCAGCAGAGCGTCCCCCAGTTCTCCGAGGTGATGACGCAGCTCAACAACGAAGAGATTGCGCAGACGCTTGAGAGCGCCAAGCCGCTCACCGAGAGCCAAATTGGCGAACTCAAGGAAATCACGGACCTTCCCGACCTTCCGGGCAGGGACGCAACGGAGCGCGACGCCCAGTCGCGTGACGAGGAGCCTGACCTGTCCTCGCGTGAGAACCCCCTTCCCAACCACACCGAGCACATCGCTCAGGAGGTCGCAGCCGCACGTGCCAAGTGCAGCACCTTCGAGGAGCTACAGACCGCGCTCGCGCAGCGCGGCATCGGCACCACCGTCACCAAGGACGGCGAGGCCATGTTCTACGAGGCTCGCACGGACGCGGACGGCAAGCTCCTCCCGTTCGGCAGGGACGCTCAGGGTAACCGCGACTGGGCAGTCGGGGCCAAGACTCTCAGAGACAGGTGGGGCGTGGACGCCACGCACGACTCGTTCTCGCACACCGCACCTGACACCCGCGACCCGCAGGCGAGGTCTGAGCCGCAGGTCGCCGACGGCTCCCTCGATGCCGACGGGCGCACGTCGGACATCAATCAGGGCATCGACTCACATGACGGGATGGACACCGACACCCGAACACTGCGCCTTGAGCGCGAGCAGAATGGCACCGACGTCGCCCCTTCCAAGGTACGCGAGGAATCCGAGCAGAGCCGCGAGGCCAGCCACGACGACGGGCGCGGCTACTCGCTCGACTCGGAGGCAAGGGACATGCGCTCTGCGAGCAAGCAGCTTGAGCACGAGAGCGGTGCCGCCGAGCGCGAAATTGACATCTCCGACAAGATGAGTCAGGTCCGTTAGGGGGCGTCCATGGCAAGCAGCAATCCCGATGTCAATAAGCGGGTCGCGCGCTCGGCCCTGCTGACGCTTCTCATCTCACTCGTCGGCTTCTACCTCGGCGACCGCTACGGCGAGGCGCTGGCGGGCTATTCGGGTCAGGCCATCGAGCACTGGGGCGACGCCTTCTCCTCCATGTGGCCGCTCATTATGGAGAACCCGACGTACATTGACATGTCCAGCACGTCCATCCTCATCGGTCTCGGCGTCCTCCTCGTCGTCTGGCTCGTCTGGCTGCGCTATGTGGCCTTCATCGGCAACTTCCGTGCTGGCGAGGAGTCCGGTTCGGCGCGCTGGGGCACCCTCAAGGAGGGCAAGGCGTTCAAGGACGAGACCAACGAGGACAATAACCTCATCTTCACGCAGAACTTCGGCCTTGCTCTCAAGCGCCCCAAGTTCGACCCGGAGCTTGACCGCAACCTCAACGTCCTCGTAGTGGGCGGCTCAGGCTCGGGCAAGACCTTCAACTACGTGACCCCGAACATCTGCCAGCTCAACACGAGCTACTTCGTGACCGACCCGAAGGGCACTCTGCTACAGGACGCAGGCTTCCTCTTCACGGACAACGGCTACAGGCTCAAGAGCTTCAACACCATCAGTTTCGATGAGTCGATGCACTACAACCCGTTGAAATACGTCCGAACGGACACGGACATCCTCTCCTTCGTGAACTGCTTCATTATGAACACGAACGGCGATGGCAAGGCATCTGACCCCTTCTGGGAGAACTCGGAGCGGATGCTCTACACGGCGCTCATCGCGCTTCTGCGCGACTGGTTCCCAGAGAAGGACTACAACCTTCCAAGCCTGCTGACGCTGCTCTCCATGGCAGAGGCCCGCGAGAACGACGAGAACTACAAGTCTCCGCTTGACTTGCTGTTCCTCCAAATCGAGGAGGGCAAGCGCTACATCAAGTCCGACGGCGGCACGGCTGCCAGCACCCCCACCGGCCTCTCTCGCAGCTTCGCGACCGGCGGGAACAGCGGTGGATGGTCTTGGGTCCCGTCGAAGTTCAAGCGCAACTCCGACGGCGTGCGCCCCGCTGACTGCGGCGGTCTATCCGCAGACCAAGACTTCGCGCTGCTTAACTATAAGAACTTCAAGACTGCGGCTGGCAAGACTCTGAAAAGCATCATCATTTCGTGCAACGTCCGCCTCGCGCCTATCGCGACCGAGGGCATCAAGGAGCTGCTTTCCTACGATGAGATGGAGATTGACACGCTGGGCGACCCCGGCGCGAAGGTCGCCATCTTCGGCATCCTGAGCGACACCGACAAGACCTTCTCGTTCCTCTTCGCCGTCCTCATGTGGCAGACCATCGACCAGCTCTGCCGCAAGGCGCTCATGCACTACGGCGGCAAGCTGCCGACGCCGGTCCACTTCATCTTCGACGAGTTTGCGAACATAGGTCAGATTCCGCAAATTGAGGAGACCATCGCCGTCACGCGAAGCCGCAACATCGGCATCACCATCATTTTGCAGTCCATGGCGCAGCTTGAGTCCAAGTACGACAAGAAGGCCAAGACCATCATCGACTGCTGCGACACGACTCTGTTCCTCGGCGGCAAGTCGAACTCCACCAACAAAGAGATTGCCGAGATGATTGGCAAGCAGACCATTAACCAGATGACCTACAACGAAAGCACCGGCCAGTCGTCAAGCGCCAGCAAGAATCTACAGATTCAGGGCCGCGACCTCATCGACGCCGCCGAGATTGGCAAGATGAGCCGCAAGAAGGCCATCCTGCTCATCGCGGGCACGAACCCGCTCATGGACGACAAGTTCGACCCGCACACACACCGGCGCTACTGCTACATCGTGGACAAGCGCAACAAGAAGCGCATCCACGGGAGCAGCTTCGACTTCAAGCGCTTCATGGTCAACGGCTTCAAGGCGTATGACGAAAAGACGCGCGTCGCCGAGCGCATCGTGTTCGACACGGAGACCACCGGCCTGCGACCGGGCGTCGGCAAGGGCGACGAGATTCTGACCATCTCCATCCTCGACGGCAAGGGCAACGTGCTGCTCGACACAAAGTACCGCCCGCGCTGGAACAAGCGCTGGGACAAGGCGACCAAGGTCAACGGCATCAGGCCGGAGGACGTCGAGGGGCTACCCACCATTGAGGGGGACGTCCCCAGAATCCGCGAGCTTGTATTGTGTGCCCGCGAGATTGTCGGCTACAACGTCAGCTTCGACCTCGGATTTCTCAAGTGCCTCGGCATCGAGCCGCGCGCAGGCACGGAGGTCATCGACACGATGCAGACCTTCTCCTCCTTTGTGAGAAGACACGGCGAGTCCATTGGCCTTTCCGAGGACCAGCTCTCGCGGAGCAGGTTCAAGCTCACCGAGGCGGCTGACATTATCGGCTATGAGTTAAACGAAGATGCACACAGCTCCCTGCACGACGCTCTGGCTACACTCGCGATTGAGAACTTCATCAAGTCCTACCAGCCACCAGAGGAAGGTGAGGCCGCCTACTAGGCCACTGGATAGTCCTGTTCGGGTGTAGGCGCTCCGTAAGCCGTTAACCCGGCGCGCACTCAGCTATAATGCAAGACATCCTCACCCAGCGCCGCCCTGAGCGAATATTGGCGGCGCTGGGCATGGTGGCCGCCAAAGACAGAAAGGAGACGGTGGTGATGGGACATTGGAAGCTCTTGTCCGACTCGCCGTAAGGCCAATGGCCTATCTCGGCAGCGTGGTCATCTTCATTGGCCTCATCTACCTCGGCATTGAGCTGAGGGGCGGGATGCGTGGAGGTGGCGGCTCACTGACGAAGGCCGTTGCGATGATTGCGGCGGGCGGAGCCATCGTAGGCTTCGCCGTTATCTATGGCTTCACGGGCTTTTAGCCCACAATCCAACATCTATAGAAAGGAAGTAGACCACTATGCTTCAAAACGCAGTTAAGATGCTCACGCAGGGCGTCACGTTCCTCGGCGGCGTGCTCGTCGTCTTCGGCCTCGTCAACCTCGGTATGACCATCAAGGACGGTATGCAGGGCGGCGGCGGTCAGCTCGCCGGTGCCATCGCCATGATTGTCGGTGGCGCGGTCGTTATCGGTGCCGCAGCGTACTTCGGTAGTCTCGACGTGAGTTGGGCTGGCTAGAAGGGACGGTGATTTCATGCTGTCCGTAGCCGTACACAAGGACATCGGCGAGTACCAGCCGAAAATTATCGGAAAGATGACCTCGCGCACGCTCATCTCCATCGTGGGCGCGCTTGGCGCGTCCGTTGCGTGCGGCCTCTACCTTTACTTCGTGCTGGGGCTGAACCCCGGCGACTACATGATGGTCATTTATGCGGTAAGCCTCCCGTTCTGGGCCTGCGGTTTCATCCGCCCCCACGGGATGCCTTTCGAGCAGTTCGCGCCCCTTTGGCTCAGGGCCAACTTTGCGAACGACCGCATCTTCTACATGCCATCAATGGTCCTTGCCGGTCTCGTTGAGCGCAAGGACCGCATCACCAACAAGAAAGGCGGTATCTATGGAAAAGCATACCGAAAGCAGTGTAGCCTCAACGGCATCGAATCCTATTCCCCCCGAGCAGGACGAGTCGTCTGCTGATGTGTCCGCAAACTTTGACGTGGACGCCTTCGTCCATACCTCAGCCGACGGCTACGGCGCTGGAAGCGTCCCCGACGCCTCCGGTCCCATCGACGTGGACGCCCTTGGCTCCATGGCCGGGAACTCCGGTATGCCGCGTCGCAAGATGACGCGCAAGGAGAAGAAGGCGGCTAAGAAGGAGGCAAAGCGGCTCGCCAAGGAGGCGCAGCTCGCGGAACGCGAAGCCAAGAAGCGCTACAAGTCGGTCAAGTCCCAGCTCAAGGACCGCGACAAGGAGTTGTCTGCCAAGACCGAAGGCTTCCGTCGCAAGCGCGAGAGCGCCAAGAGCGTGGTCGAGTACATCGGCTACAACAAGATGTATCAGGACGGCATCTGCGAGGTCGAGGAGGGGCTGTTCTCGGCCTCTCTCGCCTTTGACGACACGAGCTATCATTCGGTCCGCGACGAGCAGCAGAAGGCCATGTTCTCGGCCCTGACGCGGCTCTACGACCAGTTCGGTCCGAACACGCTCGTGCAGATGAGCGTCATCAACACGCCCCTGCTCAGGGAGGAGGTCGGCAACCGGCAGTTCTTCGACGTCAACCATCAGGATAACGACGCGGCCCGCCACGATGCTGCGGTGTTCAACGACATCTTGAACGACAAAATTCGCGAGGGCGTATCCAACATCCGGCGCAACCGCTACCTCACCTACGCGGTCTCCGCCGAGACGGCGGACGAGGCTGCGCGCCAACTCTCCCGCATCGAGACGGAGTGCAGCCGCATCCTCAACTCAATGGGGTCGCGCGCACACCTGATGAACGGCACGCAGCGGCTTTCGGTTGTCCACTCGCTGCTCAACCCCTACAAACCTTTCTACTTCGATTACCAGCGCGACATCTCGGCCAAGCGCGCACAGACAACCAAGGACTGTATCGCGCCGACCCAGATTGACTTTAAGCCCGACGGGGTGCTCAACGACTGCTTCAAGCTGGACAATGGGGTCTACGGGCAGGTGCTCGTGATGCGCCAGTTCGGCTCGGAACTGTCCGACCGCGCCCTCGCGGACCTCGTTGACCTGCCCATCCCCATGTGCGCCACGTGGTTCGTTCAGCCCATGGAGAAGTCAAAGGCCATCAACTTCGTCCGCGCCCGCAGCGCGTGGATTGACAAGGAAATCATCGAGGAGCAGAGGTCGGCGGTGAACAAGGGCTACGACTTCCAGCTCTTGCCGCAGGAACTCAAGTATTCCAAGGAGGAGACCGAGGACGTCCTCGACAACCTCCAGAACAAGAACCAGCGCCTCTACGACTTCACCGGCCTCGTCTACACCTACGCGCCCGACAAGGAGAAGCTGGACCAGCAGGTCATGCGCATCATCTCCGTGGCGCGACAGAACTCCATCGAGGTGGACACTTACGACTTTAGGCAGCGTCGTGGCCTTAATTCGGTCCTGCCACTCGGGCACAACCACGTCGAAATCACGCGCAAGTTCACGACCGCTGAGGTCTCCATGCTTGTCCCGTTCGCCACACAGGAGCTTGACGACGCGGGTGGCAACTACTACGGCCAGAACAAGCACTCCCGCAACCTAGTCATCTGCAACCGCAAGCTGCTAACCAGTCCCATGGGCTTCGTCTGCGGCAAGACCGGTTCCGGCAAGGGCATGTTCGTCAAAACCGAGATGACGGGCACGATTTTCAGCAATCCGACGGACGAAATCTACGTCATCGACCGCGCGGGCGAGTACACCGAGATTGCGCGCCGCTATGGCGGCACGGTCTATCACTTCGGCGTCGGCACCGGCACCTACCTCAACCCCTTCGACACCGTGTCCGTGAGTCACATGTCCCGTGCCGAGCAGATTGCGTTCAAAATTGACGCTATGCTGGCACAGGCCGGAGCCTCGGCAGAAGAAACCGGAACACCGCTCTCGGAGGTGGAGCAGTCCATCATCCAGCGATGCGTGGAGATTGCCTTCCAGAAGGCCGAGGAGCGCGAGGACGGCCTGCCGCCCATCTTGCAGGACTTCTATGACACCGCTCGTGAGCAGCCGGAGCGTCAAGCGCAGGTCATTGCGCTCAAGTACGAGCGCTTCGTAAAGGGGTCCATGGACTTCTTCAACCATCAGTCCAATGTCGCGTGGGACACCCGCATCGTGGACTTCAACCTCAAGGACCTGCCGGACTCGATGCTTGTCTTTGCCCTCATCAACGTGTGCGAGGCGGTCAGAAACCGCATGTACTACAACGCTAAGCGCGGAGTGCGCACGTGGCTGTACGTCGAGGAGATGCAGAGCATGTTTGCCTACCCGACGGTACTCAACTATTTCTCCCGTTTCGCAAACGAGGGTCGTAAGTTCGGTTTGCTTCTTACGGGCATCACACAAAACGCCACGGCCATGCTGGACAACCCTGCCGCTCGAAACATTGTGCTTAACGCCGACTTCATCATGCTGCTCAAGCAGTCGCCGCTCGACCGTATGAAGTGGGCGGAGCTTCTGAACCTTTCCGAGCAGGAGGAGGAGTGCATTGACGAGTCGGCGGAGGCGGGAGACGGCCTGCTTCTGGCTGGTAACGCCCGTGTGCCCATTCGGGGCAAGTTCCCGTCGGGCAACGTGCTCTACGACCTCTTCTCGACCAACCCGAACGAGACAAACGACAAGAAGGAGAAGAAGGCCAAGAAGAATAAGCGCCCTAAGCTCAGCGATGTCATGCGGAGCGAGTAGGACCAAGTTTCGACTGGGAAAGGACGGTGACCGCCAAACATGAAGCCATCAGACCTTGTGACCACCTCCGGGCAGAGGTACGAGGCGACTCAGAACCTCTTGCAGACGGAGGAGACGGATGCCGTCAACACCGGTCTCGTTCGGAGCGCCGAGAGGGACGCCCTTCCCGTCGGCAGGCGCGCGGCAAAGGGCGGCGTCACCAGCGCCGCCCTTGAGGCCGCCACCAGAGGTCACCGTGACAGGCTCGCGGACTCTCCTGATGGCAGCGCAACCAGCAC
>OLOH01000406.1_pt1 | contig 32391 bp, 47 predicted proteins | sample 1673221 | NCBI WGS metagenome assembly OLOH01 (sample SAMEA3136767, study PRJEB25190) | human gut metagenome
GTATGCCGTATCAGACAGCCAATAGGAATCGTGCTGCTCCGGGAACCGGACGGCGCTGCCCCCGGAATCCGTGAAGGCAATCGCGGTACAGAAGTCGGTATAGTCCACAGAAACCGAAGCATCTGTAATATTGCGTCCGATCTGGAACACGTGATCCGGCGGAAAAGAAGCAGACCACCTCCACGGATTGGTGTAATCCACCCGGTATTTTGACTCTGTGCCTTCCAGCGTCACAGACAGCATGCCGCCGAAATAGTCAATCAGCCGGGTTTGTATGGCGTTCATAGCCGGCATGGGCGCTTTGGAATAGCGCTGCACGCCGTTCTTGCTCTCAGAATACACATAGCCACCGCTGCCGTCCGGTTCTACGGTTCCGGTGTAGTCAAAATCGCTGGAACCGTCCGACCAGAAGGAACGGTGGAACGCCATATTTCCCCCGGCAAGAAACTGCTGATACCGCGCCTGCGCCAGAAACCTATACAGCCAGACGCCCGGTGTTTTCCGGTCAGAAAAGGTGCCGATGTAGTTGTCGGCCAGATATCCCAGCACACCCTCACACTGAAAGGTGACGTTGCCGTAAATATCAATATCCTGTATCAGGGGGTGCCCTGCCCAGAGAAATTTCCCGTCCCGGTACACTGCCACATCCCACAGCGGATCTTGGAGCATCCGGGCATAGTACGGGTGCTTTTGGGTAACGGTAAAGGTAAAAGAGCCGCTCTCATTCATCCGCAGCTGCAAGTCCGGTTCCAGGATTTGCCGGTCTTCTGTCAGGGGATGGTGCAGCAGATAGCTGTACACCGTGTTATATGGCCCTGCTGTTCCGGAAAGCGGCGTATACGGCAAAAACTGTACAGTATACAATTACAGCATTCCTCCCCGATAAAAAATAGAAATTTTTGTGCCGGCGGTTCCGGTCAGCGTGATCTGCTTTGTTTCGTCTCCCAGCAGAAACGGAGTATTCTCCCCGATCAGCAGCTCATAGGTATCTGTGCCGTCTGATGCTGTGCACTTCTGGCTGACTGTGATCACCGGCAGCACCGGCATTGTGCTTCCCACAATAGTTATGATCAGCGTGCCACTTTCCGGAATTGTCATGGCACCGTATTCCCGGATAACGCCGGTTTCAAAACAAAACGGATCCCAGAGCCAGTCTGATACTGTGTCATTGACTTCCAGCTGATACGGACTTGCATCCACGGTCAGCGTAAAGGTGCTGTAAACCGCATTCTCCCGGACAGAGGTGATACGGCAGCGTCCCTCGTAGTAATAGCCGCAGGCGGTGTCCAGTATCAGCTGCACCACACGTCCGTGCAGCCGGTTCAGGAGTTCCGCATACAGCAGGTGCCAGCGCTCCATAGAGCCAAACCAGCGGAATGTGGCAGAAATTGTGCGGTTGTGATAAACCGGAAACCCGGTCAGCACCTCAGACAAATCCAGCACCCCGTGCCGCCCCGGAATTTTGACGGTGTAAGACTCTACCTCTGGTTCCCCGATCACCGGATCCACCCAGTACAGCTGCCAGTCTTCCCAGGTGTGCCAGCCGCCCTGAGAGATGATGCCGTCCTTCCAGGTACCCTTTTCCGCAATCCGGATGCCGCTCCTTTGCAGTGTGTAAAATTCAGGCTCTGCCACGCTGTACCACCTCTTCCTTCCGGATGTGCATGCCGTTTGCACGGTAAATGGCCTGCACCCACGCGTTTCCTTCGCTTCGCTGCATCTGGGTGACGCGCTGCACCAGGTCCCGGCGTTCCTGCATATCGCCTTGTCTGGGCTTCTTTTTCCATAGCGCACGGGGCTTCTTGCCCTTTTTCCGCAGAACGTTTCCTACGGCATTGGCCACCGCCGCAGACAACAGACAGGAGTCAGAGACCACCTTGTTTTCATAGGCCTTTACAAGAAACTGCTTTTCCGCCGGGGTCAGTGCCAGATAATCTGCCTTGGTATAGCCGAAATTGACCGCAAAAAAAGCAAAGTCCCGGACTTTGCTGTAGGTTTCCTCTTCTTTTGCCTCTTCGGAATTCTTTGGCTGTTCCGGCTTTCCGTCCAGATATTCCAGGCGGATCAGTCGGTCTGGAATAAAAAACCGCAGTCCTCCTGCATCTGTTCTACCACCCGATTCATCAATGTGGTGTAGCCCAGCGCTTCCAGCTGCTGCGATGCAAATTCTATGGCGGTTTTCAGGGGCGCATACACGCCGCCGCTGTTGATCAGACCGTAGGCAAAATAGGTTTTCAGCAGAGTGATCGGTACCATCTGCTGCTTTGAGATGCCCACCAGCACAGACATAACGGCGCGGCCGGTGACCTGTTCAATCTGTTCCAGCCGTCCCATGCTGTAGTGCAGGGTATAGATATCATTTCCGATGGAATAGGTTTTTGCTTCGTTTCCCATGTGTTTTTCCTCCTCAGGGCATAAAAAAAGCACCTTCGGTTTTCCCGAAAGTGCACTTTTGTTTTTAAGGCTTCTTGATATTTCCTGTCATACCTGATAGAATAAAAGACAAGAGAATACCAATAACGGTAGGCAGTCGATTCCTGCTCCCGGAAGGGAGTGATTGCTATGACGCTAATTGAAGTACTAACTTTACTTAGTCTTATCTGCCAGATCACTTGCATCATGCAGGACAGCAATAAACGGAAATAACCGCCCCAAAGCTGCGAACTAAAGGCGGTTACTTCTGTAATCACTAAATGGGAGCAGACCGTCTGCTGGTATGCTCTTTCCATTTCCATCATACCAAATTTCGTCCGTTTTGTCAAGAGACAAGCCGGACTTTTTTTATGACGGCATTGCCGTTACCTTTGCGGCCTGCTCACTTTCCAGCGCGGTCAGATCCACCAGAGGGCCGCTTCCGGCCAGACTACAGGAATAGGTCATTGCATCGTCATACGGCGCTTCCAGCGTGTAATCTGTAACCACGCCCAGACCGCCGAACAGGGATTTCAGCTCCTTGCTGTCCACGATTTTCAGGCAGACCATATCGCCGCTTTCAAAATACTTTTGCAGCTCCTTGTGGGACTCTGCGCCCATGACATAGGCACCGTCTGTGTCCACAGACCATTCCTTCATCCCGGCCATCTGGGATTTCCAGCCGCCCTTGGTATCCTTAGAAGTGGTGTCCAGCGTATCGGCGCTGCGGTTGATGGTCAGGCTCTGCTGTCCGGCAATTGCCAGCAGCTTGGAGCCGTCACTGTTGAAAATGCAGAGCAGGATGTCTTTTCCCGCTTTTGCAACTGTTTCCGGAAATTCGCAATATACATTGCTGTCAAAGTTTTCTGCCATTTGATCGAATCCTCCTACTTGATTTTCAGTCCGTTGCTTGTCATGATTTCATAGCCCAGCACAGCGTGCCATTCGCCGGTTTCGTCCAGCTGCATGGACTGTACACCGGTTTCCGTCTGCCGCAGGCATTCCACGCCCGGCGGCATGGACAGCGGCGCAGTCATGGCTTCCTCTGCGGCCTGAATCATCTCATATACTTCTGTTCTCGCCGGAGACGGCTTTGCGATGCAGTGCAGGTTGACCGTGAAGGTTTCCTTCCAGGTGGTCTTGCTGGAGCTGTCCCGTTTTCCGATCACTTCGGCAAACAAAAACGGACTTTCCGCATCGTCCGGCACGGCATCATATACAGGGAAGCCGCTGTTTTCCCGGAGCACCTCCAGCACTGCCGCCGCCAGCTCCGCGAATCCCAGTTTTCGGTACATCATTTTTTCAGTGTCTCCTTTAAATCCTGGTAAAATTCCGGCCGTGTCTCTTCCACTGCCGTTTTCAGAAAGTACTGTCCCGGCACATAGCCGGCTTTCAGGCGCTTGCCGATCTGCGGTACAAATCTGCCCGGCTGCTGCCGGTGGCCGTACTCCACGTGGGGCGCATAGTGCACCGTATAGCCCACGATTCCCGGTGTCCCGACAGAGGGCATCTGCACCCGGAGCGACTGCCGCAGACTGCCGCCGGTGTGTTGGGCAGTGCTTTTGGCGACTGGCGTATGCTTTTGCGCATTGACGCGCAGCAGCAGGACAGCACGGCGGCTGCATGCCAGAAAGTCCTCCTGTGACTTTTCCTGCACCTTAGCAGTCAGCGCTTCAAATCCGTTCAGCCGGATTTTGCACTTTTCCATTACACGCGCCACCTTTCCACGTACAGCAGTCGCCAGCGTCCGTGTAAGTCCTTTACCGAGCGGATGTGATAACTTTCCCCACTGTCGGCTTGCACGCCGTCAGCGGCAACACAGACGCGCAGAGGGGCATCCGTCAGCAGCTTTCGCACCGCCTTTGCAACGTCACGCCCTTCCAGCGCAATTTCCTCTGCGCTCCATTCGGTAAAACGGCCGCGGTACCGGGTCTCTGCGGTTTCTGTCTCTGTAACTGGATTCCCCAGCACATCTGTGCCGGTTTGCTTTTGCGTCAGAAACGCAATGGAAAAATACCGCATCCCCATCCCTCCTGCATCAGTAAAAATGAATGCGCTTTTTACCGTTATTTTTTGCCTGCTGCTCCTGATAGGCGCGGAATTCATCGTCATACTCTGCCAGCACATCCTCCACAAAGCTGGTGGAGATGGTGTCTCCGTTTTCCGATGCAATACCCTCATAGTTCCACCGCCGCCACAGCTTCACCACGGCATCTGCGGCAATGGGTTCCAGCAGCTCCGGGAGTGTCGGCTCCCGGATGCGCAGGCAGATGCGGACGCTTGCCAGATCGCACAGCTCCCGAAGCTGCACTTCGTTGTCTGCGCCCGGTTCTCCGGAAAGCCGCACCTGAACCCGTTCCAGCAGCCCCATTATTCCGCAGAAATGGTGCCGACCACAACACCGTCCAGGCGTTCTGCAAACAGGGTGGGGCCTGTGATAATGTGGGTCTCGTAGCTGCTGCGGCTGTAATCCGGCGCATGGGTAATCCCCACAAGTCCGGTTTCATCTGTGGTGAAGCTGAATGCCTTGCTGATCTCGCCGCCGGAAACTTTGGGATATGCCAGATTGATGTTGTCGGCTACTGTGGCATAGATCTTCCCCTTGGGAACGCTGGCATTTGCCATCATGCCCACATCCAGGAACGCCTTGAAATAGGTCATGCCGAATGCGTTCTGTGTGGTAATGCCGGAGCCGCCCAGATAAGCAGAAACGTCCATCGGGTTTGCCAGAATCACCACAGCCCCTGCATTGTCATTTTCGAACAAGACCTGCAATTGTCCCCACGCATCTGCCACAACGGCCTGCAAGGTATTGCCGGCGGCTGTGCCGGTTCCGGTTGCCAGGAAGGACGCAAAATCAGTGCGGATGTTGCTCTGGATTCTCCGCAGCAGGGCGCTGTCTGCCTCCTGCACTGCCTGGTCAAAGCCGCTGCGCTGAATTGCTTCCAGCGTCACTGCCCGGCGGTATTTCCGGAAGGCAAGCTCATAGGTCTTGTCCGGGATTTTTTCCACCTTGGACAGCGGCACCAGATCGCCTTCGGCCACATTGCCGTCTGCCAGAGTGACCTTGCTCTTATAGGTCTTGATGGTAGAACCCTCCGAGAGTGCCTGCCGTCTGGTGATGCCCAGCATCTCCTGCAATTTCTTGATACCGTCAGTGAACTGGTTCACGAAATCAATGGACTGAGCTTTCGCAAAATCGGTGCTGACGTTTGTATTTTCCTGTACTGCCATTGCTTTTTCTCCTTTCGTTACTGAAACAGCTCCATGTTGTTCCGGATGGCGTCAATGCGCTGCTCTGCATCCGGAATCGCAAAGATCTGTTCCTTGGTCATTTTTCCTGCCGGCGCGCCTGCCTTCGGCGTACCGGATTTCAGGCGTTCCTTGACGGCCGCCTCTACAGCATCTGTGAACAGCTTTGCAAACTGCTCCACGTTCTGCTTGGTTGTCTCTGCATCTTCTGTCACAATGGCAGAGATCAGGCCGTCTGCCGCATGGATGTTCTTCTCTGCCAGCATTGCCCGTGCTGTGTCCTGCATCTGAGACAGGTTCACCTGCTTTTGCAGCTGTGCCAGCTGGTTTTTGTAATTGTCCCGTTCGTATTCCAGGCGCTGGGTGCCGTTCATGCCGGCCAGCTTTGCCGCTTCGGACTGATCTGCCTGCTGCTTTGCCGTAAATTCCCGGAGCATCTGCTGTACCAGAGCCGTTACGGTTTCCGCTGTCATGGCCGCCGGGGCTTCCGTACCGGTGCCTTTCCCGGCTTCTCCGGTCGCTTCTGCTGCCGGCTTGGTGTCTGCTCCGGACGGTTCTGCGCCGGGGGTTCCAGCTTCGAGATTTGGATTTCCTGCATCATTCACTTGGTTTCACCGCCTTTCAGAAATTTGTCGAACGCCTGATGCAGCGTTTCCGGGGTGTGCGCGAACTCTGTACGCACAAGCTCCGCGCCGGAATCGTCTTTCAGAATCAGGCACGGGAGATGCTGTACGCGGTTCTGCCGCGCCATATCGTTGCCGCCGTAGACATCATCACAGCGGAACGTATACAGCGGTACACCGTGTTCTGCGGCGTACTGCTCTGCCGCCTGCTGTGTAGCTGCACAGGGCGGACAAAACGGGCCGTGGAAAAATAACAGCTGCATGAAAACCGCTCCTTTCGTAATTTGGGTATAAAAATAGCACCGGTTTCCCGATGCTGATTTTTCGATAAAAGAACGCCGTACCCGCTGGCTTTTATGTTTCTATTTTCCGTCCCTCCGCCAGTTTATGCCCGTGGTCGGGGCGGTGATTACAGTTCGATGTCTTCGATCGCTGCACGTGCTTCCAGACTGGCGATATAGTCAGCCATCGCTCTGATCTGGAAATTATAGACACTTCTCAGACAGGTCGGCGTGAAATTCAGCTTTCCAGTGTCCCATTTGTCGAGTATTGCTTTCAGCTTCTGGTACCGGACAGCCACCTGTGCATGCTTTGCCTTAAACCGTTCCTTATAGTCATCACTGCACATCAGTGATACTGTGTCTTTCAGTTTCGTTGCTCTGTATATTGCCATGTTCTTTCTCCTTTCAGGCATGAAAAAAGCACCTCGTTTGAGATGCTTCCATTCTGATTCAATTTACATTCCAGGGATCCAGTCCCTGACTTCCTTCGCCAGTTCGTACATCTGTTTCATCTTGGAATTGTCCTGCAAATACGCAATGCCGGGCATTGTGATCTTTACGCTGTCCAGCCAGTCCGAAGAGAGATACCGCCCGGTCTTTGTGGTGTGCACCGTAAAGCCGCCAATGTATCCGGCATCCAGAAGTTCTTCCATGATGTCCAGCCAATAGCTGACAGGAATTCCAAAGCGCTCCGGATGTATTGCATCCGGTGGTACCTTTGTTCCGCTTTTCTTGCACTCATACAATTCTGTGAGAATCGCATATACAAGCTTGAAGTAATCGTCTTTTGCCATGGTGTGCCTCGTTTATTTCTCTTTATTTTACTTTTCTCCCGTTCTCAAAAGCACGGATTGCCTCATTCAAAGACATTTCATTTGCACCGCCTTTTAATTCCGGGTTGTCTCTTTGTACAGGGTCATTTTCCCAATTGCAGATATCGCAAATATCATACTCTGAAACAGTGCTTTTTCCACAACAAGGACATTTGATTCTTTTCATCTTAAATTGACATCGTAAATGTTAGCGCGCGATTCTATCATTTCAATTATTTCAGTATACGCAAGATTCCGCCCTTCTTCAAATGAATCTTTTTCTTGCTTTAACGCATTGTCAGATTCTTCTTTCCTGTGCTTCATTTCGTCCAACAAGTCAGACAGAAGATAGCCTATTTTCTCATTCATTAGAATCACCTCGCCTTTTTATTTCATCTTTTGCTTGTTCAATGTTGTCGGAAAATGTTTTTATCTCATGTTCCCAATGCTTTTTCAGTCCATTTTGATACCGCTCTTCAAAAGTATCCCAATTCGGATAAAAACTTTTAGGATCAGAGATCTTCCCCTTGTGTTCTTTTATTTCTGCCTGCCACGATTTAATAGACTTCTCTAATTGCAGTGTTGACATTTTAGGGATGTTTTTATTTGAGAAAAATTGCGGATCAATCCGAAGTCTCTTTTTTATTATACCACCATCCGCCCCAGAAGTCAACGCTGTATCCGCATTTTTTCCGCTGCGGAAGGCACCAAGTTCCGGTACCACCGGATCAAAAAAGCACCGGCACCACGGATGCATGGGCGGGAAGTTGGTGCCCGGCATCCGCTGAGAAATCCGGAACCTATGGCCGTCCAGCCCCCGGCAGATGTCACAGCTGCTGCTGTCATTGGTGCAGACATATTCGTATTCTGTGACCGCCGCTTCCCGTTCAAATACCTGCATTGCCGCTTCGTTGGAAAGATAGGTGTCCTCCGTAAAGATCAGCCGCTCCGCATTCTTCTGCGACACCTGTGTGAACTTCTCCCGGAGCTGACGCGCCAGTCTGTGGTAGTCCTCGCCGCGGATCACGCCGTTGATCACCTGGGTGTGCAGAGTGTCTGCCAGCTTCGTCCGGTTGTCCCAGATGCGTTCTGAAAAATCCTTGCCGCTGCACCACCGGTTCCCCACGGCCGCCTGAATCAGATCGCTGTCAATACGGCAGAAGCCGCTGCCCAGTCCCAGATAGGACGCGGCACCGTTGGCGTACCGCAACGCCTGCTTCTGAAAAAAGGCCAGCGCCTGTGCCTGTTCATACGCGCCCATGTGCAGCTGCTGCATGGCAATGGACTGCCGCAGCCCTTCCAGACGGTTCAGCTTGTAGATCGACTCCCGCACCGGAACCAGGTCGGCATACTCCGGATACCGCTTCACAAACGCATCGATCTGTTCGATCAGCAGCTCCTTGTCCGCATCCGGCAGCGTTTCCAGCAGATTCCGGTACGACAAAACACCGTTGACGCCGTATCTGGCGTAGTAGGTCGCAATTTCCTTATCCAGCTGTGCCGCTTCTCTTTCGTAGTACGCTGCCAGCTTGCTGTACAGCCGTTTTTCGTCTCTGGCTAGGCTCTGATCATACTGCACCTTGCGGTCATGCCAGTACTTACTGGTCACTGTGCATCACCTGATGTGCCGCGCTCTGCCTGGAGCGTGTCTTCCGGAACAGTGCCGTTTTCTGCGGCAATCTTTTGCAGCTCCGTCTGGGGATCGTCTACCGCAGAAATCACGGAAAGCTGGGTTTCCCTGGAAGTGATGCCAGCCATTTGTGCGGCTGCCTGTACTTCCTCCAGCAGGTTCTTCGGAAGATTCTCCGTAAAGCGGTACCGGATCTCCATCCACGCGTCAGACGGCATTTTGGATGCTGGATGCGACGCAATCAGCTTCCACCGCCGGTTCATGCCGCTGGCGAACTTTCGCGCCTTGCTCGCCGCCAGATCCCGCATAGGCTGCAATTTATACGCCAGCGCTGTACCGGAGCTGCCGCCGAAGTCCTCATCTGAGATGTTCGCCACCATGGACTGGGTGTAGATCTGATCTTCCAGTCGGTCAAGCAGGTTTTCCTGTGTGGCATCTGCGGAAGGACGCTGTAAAAATTCTACCTTCACGGCGTTCATTTCGTCTGCGTCCATTTCTCCCACCTGAATGATGCGGTTGCTGTGCATAAAGTGCAGATCGTTTTCGTCTACTTTTACCCCCAGCATCAGCAGATATGCGTCCGCGAAATAGTCCACATCATTGGCCTTTTCAGAGATGGCCTTTTCATAGCCGTTGATCGCGCTTTCCACCTGTTCGAACGCACCCTGCCGTTCCTCATTTTCGATGTACTCAATCAGCGGCACACCGTCAAAATAATGCGGCTCCGGATCGCCGAAGTGCAGCCCGTTCCTGTCGGAAAACGGGATGATCTCCGAGTCAGTGAACACGCTGCCCACAATCTCCCCGTCTGTATTCTTGTAATACCGCACACCGTACAGGGGCCTTCGCGCTACAGAATCATCGTAGATCAGAAAGCATTCCAGCGGCGCCAGATAGGTGATGCAGATTTCTGCACCCTCATTCGAGTACAGCAGCTCGAAGCCGCTGCCGTAGATGCTGCAATACTTGGACAGCTCTGCGTTGTTGTCGTCCTGGTCGTTGAATTTCTGAATGGCTTCCAGCTCTGCGGCCACCTCCGGATCCGGGTGCATAGTCTTTACCGGAATGCCCAGGAAAAAGCCGTTGAACCGGTCAACGATATACTTGGCATGGTTGCAGACAATCCGGTTATCCGGCTTCCACGGCTCCTTCTTCGGTTGCAGCTGAATCGGATGCCGCCCCTCGTACATGTCTTTCAGATACTGCATGCGCGCGCAGTCCTGCTTGTGTCTGCGCAGCCATTCCCCCAGCTTTTCCGGAGTCAGCTCCGTTTCCGGGGACATGATATAATATTCCTGTCTGGGATACAGCATTGTTTTTCACCTCCTACAGCACAATTTTTTCGTGAGACAGCCGCGCCTCCGGCCGCATGATGGTGCGGACAAAATACCGCACATCGTCCATGGCGTGGTCATTCTCCTTGATGGGTCTGTCCTCTGCCGCCTTTTCATCCCAGCGGTACAGGGCAAATTCCCGGATGCAGTCCTTGCAGTCCGGAGAAAACAGCAGCTTGCCCTGCTGCAGGGCCGCAGCAACACGCCGGATGCCGTCTACTACGTCATTCCTGCCTTTCCGCACGGTAAAACCTGCCTGCCGCAGCTCCGTGATAAAGGATGCTGCTGACGGGTCCACAATCACAGCAGTGATTTTCCGGCCGTCTGCCAGCGCCTGGATGTGTTTCAGGTACTGGGCGTTGGTCAGCTGCCGCCGCTGCTCCCGGCCGCTGTAGTACCACTCTGCGGCACGGTATGCCGTGTTTCCGTCATAGCACCACAGCCCCGCAGAAAAGGCGTTCAGCGTGCCGTAGTCCACGGAGATGTACCATTTGCCCTGGGGCACGTCCAGCTGCTGCACGTGCTGCGCCCGGTTAAACTGCGGATAGACAATGCCCTCTGCCAGGCACCATTCTCCCAGAATAAACCGGTTGTAGAATACGCCGGTATACTCTGCCTTGACAGCGGTCACATACTGGGGATCCAGCGTGGTGTTGTCATCCAACAAAAAACGCACGACAAGCATATCCAGCTCCGTGCGTCTGTCGATGTATTCTTTTTTCAGCCAGTGCTCCGGGCTGTCCGGATTGGTGGTGGCGATCAGCTTTGCGCCAGGCACACGCAGACGGGACAGCAGCATCACGAAGAAGTCACGGGGAAACAGTGTCAGTTCGTCGCAGTACGCCCCTTGCAAGGTCAGGCCGCGGATCTTGGACTCGCTTCGCGCGTCATTTGCGCCTTCCAGCAGGATGCGTCTGCCGAACAGATACGCCTCCTTCGCCGAAGTGGAAAACTGGAAATTGCTCCGTCCGAACAGCTCTTCCAGCGGTATCAGACAGTTGCGTTTCAGGGTGGTCAGGGATTTGCCGCACATGAGATACAGCTTGTCTGCCGGCATGGTCGCCACCCAGAAGCCCCACAGCACCAGCGACACCCACGTTTTCCCGGAGGAAACAGAGCCTTCCAGCAGGTTAATCCGGCACAGCTTCTTCTGCTTCCACAGTTCCAGCAGCTGCCGCTGCTTCTTCGTGTAGATCATCTGCCGCCTCCTGCATCCCGGCAATCAGTTCCGCAGTCTTGCCGTTGTCCGGCTTGGACTGTGCCGCCGCCTGTTTCTTCTTCATGGCAAGCTCTTCCCGCTGGACAGTCTCACCGATCAGATCCTGTAATTTTTCCAGCGCCTTCACATTGCCGCTTGCTGCCTCTTCGTACAGCGCCTGTATCAGCTGCATGGCCGCGTTATCGTTTTCCCGGAAAAACGCCTTAGCCGCCTGCTTCAGGCTCCTGTACGCCCTTCTGGACACGCCTGAGGCGATGCCGCCTTTTTTTGCAATTTCTCTTTGTTCGCTCTTTGTTCGTTTATCCAGCGGTATCAGGTTTTCTGCATTCGCCATCGTCCTCCCCTCCGCAAAATGGCATAAAAAATGCCCGATGGCGTCACACCATCAGGCACAGTATTCTATGTTATCAATTATACCACAGGCAATGTTGAAAGTCAAGTCTTTTTCAGAATTTTTTCGAAGGCTTTCCGTACCTGATAGCAGGACTGCTGCCGGGTCAGACCGCAGACTGCATTGACTTCTTCCCAGGAACAGCCGCATCCGTAGTATCCGCAAATCAGCTGCTTTTGCTGCTTTGTCAGGCCGGATACTGCGTGCAGAACTTCCTGCTGCAAGATTCGGCGAGTTTCTTCTTTCTGCTTCAGTTCTTCTTGCAGACGCTCCAGCTTCTCTACGTAGGCTTCCTGCCGGGATATCGGCTCGCCCCGTTCTCTTGGCGCATCATCATACCGTGCACCGCCGATGCTTCCAGCTGTCGCTTTATGCTCTGCAATGCGTGCTTTTGCCTTCCTGACACGGATTGCGGCTTGACGGCATTGTTTCAGGGTTTCTAGGGTCATGGTGTCATCTTCCTTTCTTTCACTCGGTTAACGCACGTTTTACGCTCGCGTGCGTTAGGTTTACGCTCGGCGAGTGTTAAAACGTCACTGCTGCATTCAGGACTGCAGCCGCACCAACGTCCAGCAGGATCATGGCGATTGGCAGTATTTGCGTGGCGTTGATCTTGGTCATGGCTTACTCCTCCTCATACCCGATGCACTCACACACAATGCCATACGCTTCGTCGATTTCGATCATGTCATTGCCGATAACATCCTCGCTGGAAGCCCAAAATCCCCTCCTGATCTGCTTCAGCTGTTCCTCGGTAACCAGCACGCCGGACTTGCCACGTAGCGTGTCAAACGCCGTCATGATCCGTGATACCATTTTCTTGTCCTCGCCGCAGATGAGATACACCTCGTCCTCAAACTGCTGTCTTGTTTCTTCGTCGATCATTGTCTACTCCTTTCCGCCTGCATCCGCCTGTACGTCCAACTGGTCTACGTCAATGCCGTATGTTTTCCGCAGGTATGCGATTGCGTCATCTGCGGTCACGTCATGTCCGAATATCTGCGGCAGATGCAGCAAGTCGTCCACAACGCTGTACACACGTTCCAGGCGCACCTTGCGCCAGCCCCATGCCTTTTCCAATGCCACAATTGCCACTGCTATGCCCTGCTTTGCTCCGTCACGCAGTGCCTGTTCCTGCATCTCGATGTAGGATGATTCCGAAATGCGGACGGCGTAACGGTCTTTTCTGGTGTTCATGGCTGTGCCTCCTTCGCTTTGCGTATCCGCGCTTTCAGGCTGTCGATCAGGGCGTCCTGCGTCGCGTTCTTGTCCTGCAGGGCGGCAAGGACGTCGTCGTCCCGTGTGCCGGTCACTGCAAGGTGGTGTACAAAAACCGTAGCTGTTTGCCCCTGCCGGTGCAGCCGCTTGTTTGCCTGCTGATACAGTTCCAAGGACCAGTTCAGTCCGAACCAGACCACGTGGTTTCCGCCCTGCTGCAAATTCAGCCCGTAGGCACAAGATGCCGGGTGTGCCAGCAGAATGTCGATCTGACGGGCGTTCCAGTCCGCTGCGTCCTGTGCATTTTGCAGTACACGGACACGCAGCTTAGATCCCGCCAGCAACGTAGTGATCCGTGTGACGTCATGCCGGAAATTGTAAAACACCAGTGCCGGTGCCCCGTGCAGCTGCTCCAGAAGCTCCTCAAACGCCTCCAGCTTGCACCGGTGGATCTCTACCGCACTGCGGTTCTCGTCGTATACAGCCCCATTACACAGCTGTAGCAGCTTGTTGGACAACGCTGCCGCCGACCCTGCATCGATCGTAGTTTCGTCCACCTCCAGCAGCATTTCCCTTTCCAGCTGCTGATACGCTTTCGCCGCCTTGCTGTCCAGCTGCACCGGAATCGTGTCGTACACCAATTCCGGCAGCTGCAAATAATCCTCGGCTTTCATGCTGATGCAGATGTCGCCGATCTTGTCCTGTATGGCCTTCTGTGCATCTTCCTTTGCCTCATAGGTCGTGAAGTGTCCGCCGTGGGTATTGCTGTTGAAATACATCTCCCGAAATCCGGTGACAGTCCGCCCCAGACGGATACCGCCGTCCAGCAGATACAGCTGTGCCCACAGATCCTGAATGCTGTTCGGCGCCGGTGTGCCGGTCAGTTCGATCAGCCGCTGCACATGGGGCCGGATCCAAGTCAAAGATTTGAATCGCTTTGCCTTGCTGGATTTGAAACTGCTGCTTTCGTCGATAACGATCATGTCAAACGGCCATGCATTTTTGAAATAATCCACCAGCCAAACGACATTCTCCCGATTCGTGATGTAGACATCTGCCGGACTGCACGCTGCACGGATCCGCTTCTGTGTGCTGCCCAGAATCATGGAGAACCGCAGATGCCGCAGATGATCCCACTTCGCCGCCTCTGTGTCCCATGTAGCTTCGGCAACTTTCTTCGGGGCGATGATCAGACACCGGCACACCTGCAGCCGATTATAGATCAGCTCCTGTACGGCGGTCAGTGTGATCACCGTCTTTCCCAGCCCCATATCCAGAAACAGCCCCAGTGCCCGATCGGATACGATCCGGTCAATGCAGTACTGCTGGTAGGGGTGCGGCGTGAACTTCATTCCGGCAGTCCATACGCGGTGATATGCTTTTGCATGAACTTGTCCACCTCCTCCTGTGTACTCAGCACATAGACTTTCGTGCCGACCGCAGCCAGCCGCTTTATCTGCAGCTGCTGGGATTTGGATAGATTGTCTTTTCGCCCCGGGGCTTTCAGCTCCACCGGCACGATCCCGCCGCCCGGGAAAAATACCAGACGGTCAGGTACGCCGCAGCAGCCCGGCGACGTCCACTTGTATGCCCTGCCGCCGATACGCCGTACACAGCGGCAAAGATAGCGTTCCACTTGTTTTTCATCGTCCATGTCAATCCTCGCTTTCGTTTTGTGATCTCGCGCGCACACGCGTATACATACACGCATTAGGCGTATTAGGTATATTATATATCCCTCTATTCCCCTATTTTATATATCTATATATAAAATAAAGTTACAAAGTTACATTATAGGAATAAGTACGCATTTTCGGTGTATTTTTGTGTAACTGTCTTTTGTAACATGTAACTTTTCATAAATTAGTCAAAGTTACATTTTTCAAAGAAGGTTACACCGGATAAATCCTTTTTGTACACCGTATGCACAGCCTACTCTCATAGTTTTCTGACACCGTTCCCACCCCGGGATCCTAGCCAGAATTGCATTAATCTCCGCCGCATCAGACCTCCGGAAATAGCGGATCTCGCCGCCAAAGACTTCGCACCAGATCTCAACAGCACATACCCGTTCCCGACGTTTCAGTTTCGTCTTTTCCTTGTCATTGGCGAAGCCGCCCGCCCAGTACATCTTGCGCTCAAACAGCGTCCGTTTCTCCCAGTCCTCCGGAATCTCCTGATCCAGAAAGTCCCGGATAACGCCCTCTTTCGCACTGTGCTCGCTGTGTTCTTCCTGTGCCTGTTTTGCGTATGCCTCTACCTCCGGCAGCAGATACAGCTTTTCGCCGTTGTGCCACAATGTGAGTGCTTCTGCCCAGATCTGCGGCACATTCGCCGCCAGTTCCGTAAATACGCTTTTCGCCGGCTGCTGTACACCGCACTCCACCGGCCAGAAACGCCGGTTTCCCGTATGGTCCCGCAGGAATTCTTCTTCGTTGGTCGTGCCGAAGAATACGCATCTTCTGGGGTACCGCCCCGTTCGTCTGCCGTAAGGCTCCCGAAAAATGTCCTCCTGCTTGGATAAAAACTGCTTGATCTTGTTGTCGTCCGCCTTGGACATTCCCACCAGTTCCGCAAGCTCCATGATCCAAGATCCCTGTATGGTTTCGTATGCATCCTTTCCGTCAAACGTTGTCAGACTGTCGTTGAACCACTTCGGTGCCAGCAGCCGCAGCAGCGTGGATTTTCCCAGCCCCTGCGGACCTGCCAGAACCGGCATATAGTCGTACTTGATGCCGGGGATCATGGCACGTGCCACTGCCGCAGTCAGGGACGTTCTCGCCACAGCACGGGTATAGGCGCTGTCTGCGGCTCCCAGATAGTCGATGTACAAGGTTTCCACTCTCGGCACACCGTCCCATTCCGGAAGGCTTTTCAGATAATCCTGCACGGCATTGATCTTGTTTCGGTGACAGCACAGGCTCACCGCATCGCTGATCCGGTCCTTTCCGGTCACGGCGTATACCTTTTCGATGTAGTGCCGCAGTCCGGCATCGTCATTGTCCGTCCAGTCCCGCACCTCCGGACTGTCGTTCCAAGGCAGTGCACCCAAGCACAGGATCCGGTTGGAAAATTCCTCGAAAACAAACTTTCCTTTCAGATTCGGATCGTTCTCCAGAATAATCAGTACGTTGTCTGTGGTTTTCAGGGGCTTTCCGGATTCAGAATGTACCTGCAGCAGCTGCATCCAGTCCGCATTTTCCGCAGGTGCAGCCCCGAACGCCGCCGTAGCAGTGGCGTACCGTTCCTGCAGCAGCAGTTGTGCTACGCCGGTATCTTTGACCGCATAATCACACGCCGCCTGATAGGACGGCAGCTTGTTTGTCGGCGTATCAGGCTTTGCATCGCTGTCCTTGTCGCCGAACAGATGCAGCCGCATCAGATCGAACGCATTGCACAGCTTGCCGCCTGCCGGATCGTGTGCGTGGTGGGAAAAGAGAAACTTGCCGCCCTCATAGACCACCGCACCGCCGGTAGTTGTGCCGCCGGCATAGGTGAAGCGATCTCCGGTATCACACACCGTGTACTTGTCCGGCAGGAGTTCTGCAATGACCTTGTACACGTCATATATCCGGCAGAATGCCCCTACCACGCCGGACTTCTCTGTCGGATCTGCCTGCTTTGTTCCCCGCGGGATTTTCGGTGCAGTCAGCCCCGCCCACTGTTTCACGTCCCGCCAGTCGGCGTACATGCCCAGAATGCCGTCGGGATCGGCGAAATACTTGTCCCCGTAGGTGTAGACGTAGGTACTGTCCGCACAGCACGATGGCCAGTACATCAACCGTGATGCCTCAAAGGTCGTCGGATCGCACTGTTCCATGCCGATGTACTCTGCCAGTTTCCGTGCGATCGGCTCGTATTCGTCCGCCGTACACGTTCTGGACAGCGGGATCAGCACACGCAGTCTGGGTGCCGCTTCACTGTGCTTTCGGGTGGAGTACACGCAGTAGGCACAGTTCAGCCCCTCGATCCGCTGCAGGACCCCCTGCGTACCGCCGGGAGCGATGTTGTCCATATCCAGTGTGACGACCTCTCTGCCTGTCACTGCGGACGCTTTCCGTTGCCTGCCCTCCAGTGTGCCGGCAACGTAGCCGCCTACATCTTTCAGGCTGTCCTGTTTGGGTTTCGGCAGCTTCAGATATTCCTCCAGCGTTTCCGTTCCCCGCATAGGCGTTGCAAGCTTCGCCACAAGTTCTGACCAGCGCAACTGCTGGGCATTCCACTGTGTGGCTTTCCGGCTGCTGCCGGTGGTTATGGTAATCCTTCTGTCGTTTTGCATTCGTCAGCACCACCTAATCCTTTTTGTAATAGTCCCCCACGAATCCGGCGGCATTGAGTACCAGCCCCGCCGCCCACGGGATCGGCTGCCGCATCAGTTCACACGCCGCCTGCAGATCCGCACGTTCTTCCGGACAGTCGATCACCGCCTCATCGTGAATGTGCATGACCGTCTGATAGCCGGCATCCTCCAGCCGCTGCAGCGTCACTGCAAGGCAGTCCCTTGCGATCGCCTGCACAATGTTTTCTGTCAGCTTGCCGCCGTAGGTTTCCAGATCCGCCCACTTTTTACCTGCCTGACTTACGCCGTAATAGTGCAGGCTGTCGCTGTCAAACCGGTTCTTTCCGATATGCGGACGGGCATAGAACAGCTTTCTCCCGGACGGAAGCTGCACGGTCAGAAAATCCTGCTTTGTTGCAAAGTCGCCCTCTCTGCGGAAGATACAGCCATTTACGCCCACCGGTGTACACGTCTGCACTGCCTGCAAAGCGGCGTTCTCCAGCTGATACCACAGTCTTGTGATATTCGGGTTCGCCTTTCTCCAGCGGTGTACGATGTCCGGCAGCTCGTCCTCAGACAGTCCCATTTTTAAGGCTCCCATGTTGATCAGAGCACCGGCGGAGCCGCCGTACCCCAATGCCAGTTCTGCGATCTTTCCCTTTTGCCGCAGTGCGTATTCCGGATTGCCCTTTTTGATTTTTTCAATAGGTACACCAAACATTGCCGATGCCGAAGCTTCGTAGATCCTTCCATGTGTGCGGAACACCTCCTGCCGCCATGTTTCCTTTGCAAGCCATGCGATCACACGGGCTTCGATCGCTGAAAAATCCGCCACAACAAATTTGCAGCCCTTTGCCGGAACGAAAGCCGTCCGGATCAGCTGGGACAGCGTGTCCGGCACATTGCCGAAGGTCAGAGCGATCATTTCCGTGTCCCGTCCCTTTACCATATCTCTGGCAAGGTCCAGTTCCTCGATGTAATTGCGGGGCAGATTCTGTGCCTGCACCAGCCGCCCTGCCCAGCGTCCGGTACGGTTCGCCCCGTAGAATTGCAGCAGTCCCCGAACACGCCCGTCTTTGCAAACGCTTTTCACCATTGCCTCGTACTTCTTTACCGAGGACTTCCCCAGCTCCTGCCGTATCTCCAGTACCCGCCGCACCTTTGCGGGCAGCTCCGATCTTGCAAGCAGTTCCTTGACGGTTTCCTTGTCCAAGGATTCCACCGTCAGTCCGGTCTGTGTTTCAACCCAGCCTTTCAGCTGCCCTACTGCGTTCGGGTTTTCCAGTCCGGTCAGCGTTACCGCCTCCTGCATCAGATCGGAAGTGACCGCACCGGCAATGTGCAGTGCCCCGTCGATCAGATCCATGTCCAGCCGGATACCGGCAGTGTTGATCCGCTGATCCAGTTCCCACTCCCGCTGCACCTGTTCCGGCACAGGGAATGCGGACAGCCGTCTTTCAATTGCCATTTCCGTCACCACGTCCTGTTTGCAGTACTCCCGAAACAGCCGCCACTTTTCCGGCTCGTGGCGGGGCAAAACCCGAGTGGTCGGGTTTCTTGCGTTCGGGGTGTGCGGCGTGCAGAACGTCCGGATCAGAGCCTTGCCCGTGGCAAGCTTACGCTTTTCCTGCGGCAGCCCTAATGCCTCGCCGGTTGCGGCAAGTCCGGCGGTATACCCGCAGTACAGACCGTGCAGCTGTGTACAACGCCACTGAGAAAGCCACGACAGCGGCTCGATCTGAAAATACTTTGACAGACAATACCACTCAAATGCTGCATTGTATGCGTGATTCTGTACATTCGGATCAAACACCGCCTGCACGATTTCTTCCGGCAGGGATTCTCCGCACGCCAAGTCGATGATGTTTACATCGCCACCGTCTACGCTGTAAGCAAACAGCAGTATCTCAAAATCATCGGACTGCACATATTTGTACAGTCCGGATTTCGTGATGTCTACACTGCTATAGGTTTCGATGTCGATGCTCAGATGCCGGCTCATGCACCGTAAATGGGCTGACCGGTGATCGGATCAACCGCTGTGTACTGCGGTGCCGGTGCCGCCTGCGGATACTGCCCTGCATAGGGGTTCTGCATCGGCTGTGCATAGCCCTGCGGCTGTACAGGAGCACTTACCGCAGGTGCAGCCGCACCGGCATAGGCGTTTGCACCGCCAAAGGCATCTGCTGCGGACACATGGCCGCCCAAGGGCTCGCCGTCCTCCAGCTTTTGTACCGCCTCCAGACCGCAGCCGATCCCACGCTTGCCGGAGAAGTTGTAGGCGTAGAACGATACGCACACACGGGCGTACATACCGCTGTAGATGTCGCCGGCATTGACGACAGGGTTCTGACCAATATCCACGATCGGCACCGGATTCTTGTTTCCGGCAGTGAATACCCAGTGTCCCTTGCACTCTGCCCCGAAGGGTTCCCCGTTCGGACGAACACCGTCCCCGTCATAGATCGGGCTTTCGATCTTCGGTGGCATTACGCCGTTCCACTTTGCCCCGACACCGGCGTTGACTGCCGCCTGATAAGCGGCGTCCAGACGAGCCTTTGTGGCAACGTCAGACTTCGGCAGCAGTATGGTTACACCGTACTTCGGGTTGCTGCCGTCCGGAGCACTGCTGTGGGGCTGATTGAGGTGTACGTAAGAAAGTCTTACCTTGTCCGTTGTAAACTGATTTGCATTCAAACTCATAATGATTTTCCTCCAAACATTTCTTCTAATTTCTTCTTTGCGTACGGTCTGCGTTTGTCTGCTGCCGGCACGACCGTAGGCTTTCCCGGCGGCTTCACGATGTAACCGCCGATCAGTTCCGTCAGATGCTTTTTGCCGCACAGTTTTTCCAGTGCCGTCAGATTCAGCGGCTTTCTTTCGTATAGCAATGCGGCATCATAGCCGGACTGTTCCAGCACGCAAAACGCAGCGTCGGTATCTGTGAGAGTGCGGTTCGACCTGCCCTCCACAAGCTTCCAGCCGGGGATCTCCTTACCGGCGATCAGCTGCCTTTCGGCGTATTCCTCCAAGGACTTTACCCAGCTTTGCAGGGACTGTGCCGCTGTGAGGATGCTGCCGATCTCTGCATCAGACAGCAGGGTATCCGTTTGCCGCTTGCCGATCTCCAGCATCTGTACCGCCCGTGCACGGCACTGTGCCTTTGCCCGACAAAACCGGCACCAGTCCCCTGCACGGAATTCTCCGGTGCCTTTTGCCGCCTGTTCTGCAAGCGGCTTTACCCGTTCGCCCCACTGCTGCAATTCGTCAGCGGTCAGACTATCTGTGGAGATGTTGTCGAGCCGTGGCTGTACAATGTGCATCTGCACCTGTCTGATCGTGTACAGCAGACTGTACTCCTGCACGGCACCGAGGGCATACAGCCGCAGCTGCGGGTTGTTCTCCGCCGACACTGCCACACCTTTCCCGTATTTCAGGTCTACGATGTGCAGCGTGTCGTCATACAGGATCACACAGTCCCCTGTACCAAATCCGCCGGGGACAATCTGGGAAAAGTCCAGCCGCTTTTCTACGACTACATACGGCGTTCCGGCAAACGCCATGCACAAGCTGCGTATGTAGTCCACATAGGCGTCTGTGTAGCCGTCCATTTCCCGTTGATACAGCTCGTCCGACTGGATCTCTGCCAGCCGCTGCTTGTACGCCGAGGGCTTCACGATCTCAAACTGCTTACGCAGTTTCAGTTCTGCCAGACTGTGGGCAAGCGTTCCCTCAGCGGCGTAGCTGCCGGCAGTGTCGGGAAACTGTTTCTCCAGTGCAGCGGACGGGGTGCAGTTTATCCACCGATGTGCACCGGAGGCGGATAAGAATGCGTGTTCTTCCGGCATCAGATCTGCCCTCCCATCTGCCGCAGTCTTCCGGCAAACTCTGCCCGACGGTTCTCCGGAACAGAGGCAAGCCCTGCCGGTGCGCCGAACTCCGCCAGCAGTGCCTGCAGCTCCGGCTGCTTGCCTGCTTCCATCAGAGGACGGCAGGCGATTGCAAGATCGTTTACGCTGTAGGCACGCGCCTGTGTGGGAATGCCGGTCGGCAGCGGTTCAGACTGCAAGGGCGGTGCCGGCGGATTCAGGGGCTTGCTGCCCGCCAGCAGACCGGCGATCGCCGCCGCCTGTTCCGGTGTGACTGTCAGTGTCATTGTGATTTCCATGATGTTTTACCTCCGTAAAATTGATTATATTGCAACACCATTTACAGGTGTGGCCGTCGTTCTCGATGCTGCCGCAGTAAGGACAGCGTATAGGGGACACTAGTTTCCCAAGGAAAGCCCAAAAGTATCACCGTCTTTCATAGATACGCCTGTGATCTTAGACAAAAGAGCGGCGTTCTTCCGGCAGCGCTCCGCTGTTCTGGCGGATTCCGGCGGCAGGCGTTCTGCCCGTCTGTGTAAGTACACAAGCAGCTCCTGCACTTCGGTTTCCTCGCTGTTCTCTTTCATAAGGCGAAACAGCTGCCGAGCCTTCTTCTGCGTTACCGGAAAGAACGTTTCCAGACAGAGCGTCAGCTTGCCGCAGGGATAGCAGATGGTAAACGCCCCGTTCGTCTGTCCGATGTGTTTCTCAGCCACGCTTGCATGCCTCCTCGACAGCTGCTTTTTCCTTGTCAGCTATGACTGCTTTGTCGAAGTCAGCGATCAGCCGCCGCAGAATGTCCCGCATCATCACCTTGTCCAGCGTGTCGTCGTGCCGGATACTCTCGATCGCTGTCGCGTAGACGTATGAGTCTGAGTGACAGGCTACAGTTTTCTCGGTTTTCATTTGACAAATTCCTCCGTTCGTGGTATGATAAGTATGGTTATTTTTTACCCATGCCCCCGTTACCGGTTGCCGCCGGTGCGGGGGTTTTCTTTGTGTTACAGTGTGCTTTGGTGGCGTTCATCGCCACTCTGGCACGCAGTTCCTTGACGGTTTCGCCGAGGACTTCCGGGATGCCGCCGCCAGCGTAAAGATGTGCCAGCATCGGCTTGTCTGCCTGGTTCATTGGCAGAGACATTAGGTACTTTATCACGCCCTGGTATTCCTCGGCGGTCATTTTGAGGGTCATTGGTTGTCCTCCTTGTCCGGTGTTTCATCTTCATTTGCAAGCTTCAATCCGGCATAATCCAGCACTTCTTCTGTGATCTCATCCAGAAAGTAGACCAGCGTTTCTGTCGGCTCTTCATAATCGCAGTCGATACTCAGGTCAATTACGATTGCAAACTTGAAGCCGTTTCCGCTGTAGTGCGTGTGCAGCCAGTCGTAGATCAGCCTGAGATTCGTGCTTTTGAAAATGATGCAGTAGTTGCCATGCTTGTCTTGCACATCTTCAATCACCTTCACGGTGCATTCACCTCCATGTCCAGCTCCCGCAGCAGCTCGTCATACGCATCTTTGGCGTGCTCGTATGCCGTTCTGGCGGCGTTCCGCTTGTGCTCTGCTTCTTCCACACGTCTGGCGGTGGTCATCATGTCCTTGATGAGACAGATGCCGCCGATTGTCCACAGGTCGGCGATGTCCTTCTTGCTCTCGACTGACGGGTGATAGCAGTAGGCGTAGTGGATGTCAGAAAACTCTTCTTCTGTGTACGGGCGGCTGGTCAGCCGGTCAAATTCGGATTGCAGCATGGGTTAGTCCTCCTCTTTTTCCATGATTTCATCGAAGTGTGCAAGAATAACGGCAAACCTTCTGAACATCTCATCCAATGCCTGTTTTGCATCGTACACACCGTTGCTGCTATCTGCTATGATATTGGCGATATATATCGCACCGGCAAGATAGCAATTCGTAACTTCGGCGGCGCTGACGTTGCTCATCTTTGAGTTCGGCGTGATCTGCTCGTTCTCGTCCATCTTGATGCGGATCTCAATGTGTTTCTTCTTTTCTTCCATGATGATACTTCCTTTCAGGTTCTTGATACTCATACTTCTGCCAGCTGGTGCAGGCTATCTCCCGGCTGCGTTCCGGACACCGGCAATAGTACCGGCAGTTCTGACAGCACGCTGACTCTTTCATGCTTGCCTCAATCCGTCATGCGCCAGCTGCTCCAACGTCACACCGAAAAAGTGGCAGAGATGGTTCAGATCGGCGCCAGTGAACAGTGTGGTGTCACGCATCTTGCTCTGAATGGTCCGTGCCTGCTGATAGCCCAGCAGTTGTGCCAGCTGTAAATCTGTGATCTTCTGCCGCTGCATCAGACCGGCGATATTGCCAGCAACGATGTCCATGGGCGTTTCGATGGGCTGATTTGATTTTTTTGCCATGTTATGCTCCTTTCTGTTACAGTTCATCTTTCACTAGCTCATATAGCAGTTCGGATGCTTCATCGTCTCCGTAGCCTGTACGCTTATAAAGATAAACAATCACTTTCATTTCCGTGATAACATCCCGATCGTACTTCACCTTCTGTTTCAGCAGTTCAATCATACACCAGATGGAGCACGGAAGCGATAAGAGACTTATAATGAGCCTCACGATTTCCACGGGCTTTCACCTTCTTTCTGCGATTCAAACAGATCATTCGGCTTTGCTCCGAGAGCGACACAGATCGGATTGATAAAATCCGTATTTATCCGCTTTCGATTGCAAAGCATATTGCTGAACTCCTGTTCACTAAAGCCGGAGCGCTCCGCAACGTACTTCTGTTTCAATCCTTTTTCTTCCATGATGCGTCTGATGTTGTATACTACAATATCCATACTCATTCACCTCACTTTGTGAAATTGCGGAGCGTCCGGGAGTTGCACCCGACTGGTACTCGTCGCTCCATCTGCGGCAGCTACCAAAACTGCCGCATAAATAGAAAGGAGGTTTGCCACGGAATGGCGTTGGGGATGTTGGCGAGCGGTTTTGCGTCATGCTCAGGACGGATGAGAAAATTAGCATTCGCTGGCGTTGGCAAACCTTTTCAGCTCATGCTCGCCCGGTGCTTTTGTTGTCGGTCGAAATGCGTTGCGACCGGTTTTTTCAAACACCACAGCCTTGCACTGTTTAATCGCTTCCCGCTGGTTGTTCGCCATAACAAACATGTGGTGCAGATACTCTCTGCCGCCCCGCTTTATCACATAAAACACTTGATAATCTTTTTTCATGATTATACCTCCTCTGCCGGTTCGATCATCTCAAGCTTGTCCAGTACATATCCTTGCAGGTTTGCGATTGGCTCCAACGCCCGTTCCAGCATCTTGCTGCCAGATTCCATGCGCTTATCCAACAGTTTTGCAACCGTATCGCTGACTGACAGCACGATGCAAGTTTCGGCGATCTCATTGACTGCCTCCGGCTTTTTCATGGTGTAGGTAACTATGATTTTTTTCATGGTGATTCTCCTTTTTTACAATTAGACATACAGCATAAGTCGGATGCCGATCACAAGCAGGAAAGTTCCTGCAAGTCGTATACAGACGTTGAAAAAAATGCTGTTTTCTCTTTCACTCGCATACACAACCACACCACCGAGAACGGCAAGCAGGATGCACAAGATTATCATGGGTTCTCTCCTTTCGTCTGATTTTCTCCTAGGTCGGAGACTTGATCAATCAATTTTCTTGATTGTATTTTCATTATATCACAAGTTTCTTGATTAGTCAAGAATTTTCAATCAATTTTATTGATATAAAAGTATACAAATTATCAAGTATCTTTTTGTGCACTAAGTATAATATCAAGTTCCTTGTATATTTATATTGACTTTCTACCTACTGCGTGGTATAATGTATATATTAAACTTGATAGGCGGTGACCGTATGAGTATTGGAGAAAGAATCAAGAAAAGGCGCGAAGAACTGGGCATGTCTCAGCTGGAGCTTGCAAAAAGAATTGGCGTAACACAGGGTTCAGTTGGGAATTATGAAACTGGTGTCAGCAATCCTAAAATGGAACTCATGCCAAAAATCTTTGATGCGCTGAAAACAGATGCAAACTATATTTTTCATGAAGCTGTTGAAATGCAGCAAATTGATTTTACATATCCTGAAATCGTCATGGTAAAAAAATACCGCGGTCTTGATAACCACGGTAAAAAGATTGTCGATTATGTGCTGAACGAAGAGGCAGAACGCTGTGCTGCACCAGAAGACACACAGCCCCAGTCTCCCACATGGACTATCTGCTATAGTGAGTACAAGGTTTCTGCCGGAACAGGCGTGATGCTGGATTCCTACGAACGTATGCAGCGTCTGGACGTGTTGGATACGCCCGTTGCACGGCGCGCAGACTACGGTCTGATGATCTCCGGCGACAGCATGGAGCCAGTATATCATGACGGAGACATTGTTCTGGTGAAACAGACAGATTCTGTTGACGTTGGTGAAATCGGCATCTTTGTTGTAGATGGTGACGGCTATATCAAGAAATTCGGCGGTGACCGTTTGATTTCTTTAAATGATAACTACGAGCCGATTCCCCTGCATGATTATAACAACGTAAAGTGCTGCGGCAAAGTGATCGGCGTAGCACAGATAGCAGAGTGAGGTGAAAATCATGGGACTTTTCGGGAAAAAGAAAGCGATGATACAACAGCTGCAAAATACAGTATCTGCCCAAAATGCGCAAATTGCGCAACTTCAGGAACATAATGCACAGCTTCAAAAAGAACTGGAAGATACTCGCGCTTCCATTCCCAAAGAACAGCGGGATTTTGAAGTGCTTGCTGAAAAAAGTGAATCTTTAAAGCTTCAGATTTCTGATTCAGAAACGAAATTGCAGCAGACAAAGGAAACGATTGCGCAAAAAGAAAGCGAATTGGATTCGACTGCTTCAGAACTGCAAACGCTGTACAAGAGCCTGAAAGAAAAAGCGGGCAACCTTCAAGCCTGTGCTGCAAAAATTCGAAAAGCAGAAGTGCTGTACTCGGCGTATAACTCTGCAAATCGCGCTTATCTCAGAAATGACGGCGCATCACTGGAAGAAGTACACGTTCCGGCAGATCTGATGCCAGTTGTGGAAATCGAATTAAACTGCATGGGCGTAAAAGATCTGCGAAAGCTTTACAGCCATTACCAAAGCAGTATTCGAAAAACCTTCCAGCGCTATGAAGGCAGATACACCACGAAAGCAAATATCGCCATATATCAGCTCATGGTAATTGCAATGGAAGCGGAACTGCAAAACATTCTCCATGCGATTTCCTATGGAAAATTGGAAAGCTCTATAGAACATGTGAAAGCAATTATCAATCGGTATTATGAAATAGCTGTAGAAGGAAATCAAAGCATTGCCCCGACAATGAAAAAGTTCATTGCAGAAATTGAAGATCTGTTCATTGGCGCGGTAAAAGTGGAATATGAGTATTACGTTAAAAAAGAGCAGATCAAGGAAGAACAACGGGCTTTGCGAGAACAGATGAAACAGGAAGAAGAAGAACGCAAAGCACTGGAAGCCGAAAAGAAAAAGGTAGAAAAAGAAGAGTCCAAATACACAAATGAGATACAGCAGCTTACAGAACGTATGCAGGATACCGCGGACGATTCTCAGGCCAAAATTTTGTTGGAAAGAATCCAGCAGCTACAAGAGCAGCTGGCAGAAGTGCAAAAGAAAAAAGAGGATATTGTCAATCTGCAAAACGGAAAAGCTGGTTATGTATATGTTATCAGTAATCTTGGTGCATTCGGCAATGATGTCTTTAAAGTCGGCATGACCAGACGATTAGAACCGATGGACAGAATTAAGGAACTCAGCAATGCAAGCGTCCCGTTTTCCTTCGATGTCCACAGTTTCATCTTCTCGGATGATGCCGTTGGACTAGAAAAAATGCTCCATCAGGAACTGAATGACAAGCGCGTCAACAAGATCAATCTGCGAAAAGAATTTTTCCGTACATCTATTGACGAATTGGAACAGCTTGTACTAGAGCATTATCCATCAGCGGAATTCAAGAGAACAATGCTGGCAGAACAGTATTATCAAAGTCAGTCTATGGATAAGCCTTTGGAACAAGCAGATTTTGAAGAAGTATAAATAAAAAACCGCCCCACGGCGGCAACCGTGAGACGGCAAGAGGAAAAACTATTGCGATAATAGCCATTCCAGAACAAGGTCTATTATAGCATATTTCCTCGTAAAAATCAAGGAGGAATTTGCAAAAATGGCAAAAGCGAAAAAGCTGCCCTCCGGAAGCTGGAGGGTAAATTTATACATTGGTACCGATTATGCCGGAAAACGGATCTACAAGTCCTTCACCGCCGACACCAAAAAGGAGGCGGAGTTTCTGGCGGCAAAATACAACTTAACGCGAAAAGAAAAACCGAAGGACGTTACTGTTGGTGATGCCATAGACGGCTACATTGCCAGCAAGGAAAATGTACTGTCTCCTACAACGATTGCAGGGTACCAAAGAATCCGAAAAAATAATATGCAGCGAATCATGAATGTCCCACTGCAAAAACTGACTTCTATGATCGTGCAGGCAGAAATCAATCGTGAGGCCGCTCACCTGTCACCGAAGACACTGCGGAACGCACACGGCCTGTTATCTGCTGCGGTTACAATGTATATGCCGGATTTCGTGCTGCGCACTACACTGCCTGCAAAGCAGCACAAGCTGAAATCTCTTCCGGAGCCTGCGGAGGTGCTCAAAGCAGTTGCCGGATCAGAAGTGGAACTGCCTGTGCTGCTGGCAATGTGGCTGGGGATGCGGTTATCTGAGATACAGGGACTGCGATTCGAGGACATCTCCCCGGATGGCATTCTTTCCATTACACATGTGCGCGTTGCTGTGAATACGCACTTTGTGGAAAAGGACACAACAAAGACTTACAACAGCACAAGGCAGCTGCGTGTACCGCCGGAGATTCTGGAGAAGATCCGCGCACTTCCACACACGTCAGAAGCAGAGCATATTTTCAACTTTCCCAGAGGCGGTATATACAGCAGGTTTCGGCGGCTGATTCGAAAAGCAGGCTTGTCGGAAATGTCTTTTCACGATTTAAGGCATATGAATGCCTCTATCATGGTAGCCTTGGGCGTTCCGGATAAGTATGCCATGGAGCGCGGTGGCTGGTCATCTAACGGAACGCTCCAAAATGTATACCAGCATACATTCAGCGAAGAACGGGAAAATGTAGATGATCGCATCGATAATTTCTTTCGAAAAATCCGATAGAGAAAAATAAAAAAAAGGCGGTACCCTGAGGAGATTTTCCTCTCGGTGCCGCCGTTTTTTCGTGTTGCATTTCGTGTTGCATTTTCCTGCAAAACAGCATAAAAACCGGCTGTTTTACTGCTTTTGCATGCGCTGCACTGTTCCGGACAAAACAAAAAAAACCACGCAATTCCGAAGAAAACCGAAACTGCGTGGTTTTTTGAAAATGTTTCGTGGCGGAGAGTGAGGGATTCGAACCCTCGTGCCCTTGCGGACAACTGCATTTCGAGTGCAGCTCGTTATGACCACTTCGATAACTCTCCAGCTTGCCAATTCAAATGTATTTTCATTATACCACAGATTTGCTGCAAAAGCAAGTCTTTTTTGAAAATTGTCATTTTTCACAAGATTCCGCCGTTTTTCGGCTGTAAAACTATACGTTCCGTCTTTTTTGAAAAAACACTTCTCGTATCTTGACTTTGCGAAAAAAATGTAATATAATAAGATAAGACTGTTTAGTGACAGATATCAGGTATGATTTTTACAGAAGGGAATATAGAATGTTATGAAACGCTTTTTTGCGAATTTGTCTCACAGTGCCCGCATTACACTGACGGCATGCGGATGTTTTATTTTGCTGACCATGCTGATTTTGATTTTTTTGATGCTTTGCCCGATCCGGCAGAGCAGTTCTGCCAATAATGTCAATAATTCACTGGTGATTACCGGAACAACGGTTGCTTCCACTACAGTGTCCCAGACCGAAACCACCGTTTCCTCTACCAGCCGCACACGTCTGACAACAGATCCTAACCGCACTTCTACCAGCACCGTAACAACGGAGGCTTATGAAGAGGATTCGGAGTATTCTTATGAGAAACCGGACTATTCCTATGACGAACCGGAGAATTCCTACCAGGCACCGGTTGTGACAAAGAAGCACAACAGCAATAATAACGGCAACAGCAATTCTTCTGTTTCCAAGCCCTCGTATACACTGCCGCCCAGCGACCCGGAGCCTGCGGTGACAAACGCACCGGCAGCTGTTACAGATCCACCGTATGATAATTCAAATGCTTCTCGCGAGACACTCCCTGCTCCGGAAGATTAACGCAACTTGTATTTTGAAAAAGCCGAACTTGTAATGAAAGTTACAGGTTCGGCTTTTTTAGAAGATGCCTGAACTTTAGGAGGAAATATGAAATCACAAAGGAATCTCTCCGGCTGTATGCTACGCTTTCTTGTATTTCTATGGACGGGATGCCTGATTCAGTTCTGCTGGCTCTGCCGGATCCCTCTCTGGGTGAAGATTCCGCTTTGTATCCTGAGCGGAATTACCTACCTGGCTCTGCATTTTGTACGGTTTTCAAATGGCTCCGGAGAAAAGCGGCTGCGGACGCTGGCACATGGATGCAGTCTCCTGTGTACCTGTTTTTTCTGGGCAATTGCGGAGATTCCGGTTCTGATTGCGACAGCAGTCACATCTGCATTTCCTCTGGCCATTCGAATATGCAGCGCGGCTCTGTTTCTCTTGCTCTGCTGTCTCAGCTTTTGGATCAGCATTCTGCACCTGCTGTACTCCGGCAAGCAGGTGAAAAAATACTGGTATCTGATCTTGTGTTTCATTTGGTGGATGCCAGTTGTTTCCTGGATTCTGACGCTGTACATTTACCGCACTTCCAAACGGGAATGGCGTGTGGAACAGGCCAAATCTGCCTGTAACGCAGTGCGGAAGGAATCCGAGATCTGCCAGACGAAATACCCCATTTTGCTGGTACACGGCATTTTCTTTCGGGATTGGCAATACTTTAATTACTGGGGAAGGATTCCGGGAGAACTCCTCCGCAACGGCGCAATTCTGTTCTACGGCCGCCAGCAGTCGGCACAGTCTGTCCAGAACAGCGGCCGGGAACTGGCGGTTCAGATTCAGGCGGTCTGCAAGGCAACCGGCTCCCCAAAGGTGAATCTGATTGCCCATTCCAAGGGAGGACTGGACTGCCGCTGTGCCATTCAGGATTACGGTGCCGCGCCCTATGTGGCTTCCCTTACAACAATCAACACGCCCCATTACGGGTGCAGCTTTGTGGATGATCTGCTGCAAAAAGTGCCGTTTTCCCTGCAAAAATGGATTGCCGCCCGGTATAACCAGGCATTTTCCAAACTGGGAGACGCAAATCCGGATTTCCTGGCAGGCATACAGGATCTCACGACCACCAACTGTGCCGCCTTTCTGGAGTCTCACCCCTGTCTCCCCTCTATTACCTATTATACGGTTATGTCAAAAATGCACTCCATTCGTGCGGCTTCCTTTCCGTTAAACCTGGGCTATTGGATGAATCGCCGCCGGGAGGGGGACAATGACGGACTGGTGCCGGTGTGCTCCGCACAGCTTCCCGGTGTTCCGCTTCTGCTTGTGCCGGAAACCCAAAAGCGGGGCGTTTCCCACGGCGATATGATCGACCTGATGCGGGAAAATATCCCGGATTTCGATGTACGGGAATGGTATGTACAGCTGGTGAGCCGCCTGAAACAAGAGGGCTTTTAACCCATGCCCCATGACAGAAAGGAGCTATTACGTATGAAAAAACCGGATGAAAACGCCAACATTCTGACCTATTTGCAATGGCGGGGAGATTTGACCTTTTCTCAGTCCTCCTTTTGTCAGATTGACAGCCTGATTTTATGCTGTCTCTCCTATTTGAACTGGGATGGAATCGCTGCCGGACGTACCCTGTCCGAGTCGGTTTCCCTGCAAGATGCCATTGCTCAGTGGAACGCCAAGCCGGAGGAACAGCAGATCACCCGTTCTCCCCTGGATCGGACTTTACTGGAGCTTTTGTCCGAAAGTGCGCGCTTCCGGGATGTACGTCTGTTCCGCTATGAAGCTGTTTTCAGCGAACGCCGGCAGCAGCAATTTTCTGCCATAAGCTTTCTCCTGGGAAAAAGCACAGTTTATGCGGCGTTCCGGGGCACGGATAATACTCTCACCGGCTGGCGCGAGGATTTCAACATGTCATTTTTGAGCGAAACGCCTTCGCAGCAGGCCGCTTCCGCCTACCTGCGCAGTCTCCTGGAAACCGATTTGCAGCATATGCTGGTGGGCGGTCACTCCAAGGGCGGAAACCTGGCCGTTTATGCGGCAGCACATGCACCAGAGCTGTTCCTGTCCAAGGTAGAAGCGGTGTACAACAATGATGGCCCCGGCTTCTCCGGAAATTTGCTGCAATCGTCTCAATATCTGCGTCTGAAAGAACGGGTGCACACCTATGTCCCCCAGGCTTCTATTGTGGGAATGCTGCTGGAGCATGAAGAAGAATATCAGGTGGTTTACAGCAATCAGAAGGGATTCTTGCAGCATGACCCGTATTCCTGGTGTGTCATGCGCAATGACTGGTACTACCTGGATCATATTACGGAAGCCAGCCAGCTGCTGGACGTTTCTCTGAAAAAATGGATCCTGGGAATGACGCCGGAGGAACGGAAACGATTGACCGGCGGCATTTTTCACGTGCTGCAAAGCGGTACAGATGCCAAAACCGTGGAAGATCTGCGCAGCGGAAAAGATACCCTGTCCGGCATTCTCCAGGGCTGGAAAGATACCGATCCGGAAACGCGCCGCTTTATGCAGCAAATGGTGCTGGAACTGATTCTGACCGTCCGGGACTATGCCGCGCTTCATCACCAGAAATCCCCGGAGGATATTTTGCAGAGTGTCCGCCGCCGCAGAAAATCATGAGAACCTAGAACGCAGCACAAAAAATCCACTTGACAATTCTTCCGGAATCCTGTATAATTATTGTATTGTATGCTTAAGAACCTGTCTTCACAAGCGTATACACGTGTCTTTTCGGCAAATTGTGCTGCATA
>OLOH01000415.1_pt1 | contig 31985 bp, 28 predicted proteins | sample 1673221 | NCBI WGS metagenome assembly OLOH01 (sample SAMEA3136767, study PRJEB25190) | human gut metagenome
ATATAAATAATCCGCGTTATGGAAAAAACTAAAATCGTAAACGACCCTCAGCAACTTACTCTCTTTGGGGAAAGAACCCCGAGAGCGGTGATTTACAAAAGTGAGTCACACAAATTGCACCAGGCTTTCAATGTTAAAGCTGGAGAGAAAATCGTACAGGGTATGCCAGTGGCTTTGAATGAAGAAGGTTTGATTTACCCTTGCACTGATACAGCTACTCAAGTTTATTTGGGTGTAGCAGTAACGGATAACGTTAACCCTGCTTATCAACCTCAAAGAGATTTCCCGGTAGAGGTAACAGTAGCTATGGAAGGTTACATGATTTGTAACTGGGTATCAAACGGAAATATCGAAGCTGGCTATGTAACTCCCGATGGAAAATTGCTTAACGATAGATTCGTAAAAGCTAACCAAGCAACTTCAACCCAGTTCATTGCCCTTAATCCAGCAGAAGAGGCAAATGAGGTAATTCAAGTACTCATCAAATAAGAGAAAAGAAGTTATGGAAAATAAAATAGATATTACAAAGTTGAAGGCTCAAGATTTTATGAATGAGCTGCCGGAAATGGTAAGAAGCTTGGAAGCTGTTCGTTCCGGTTCACAGGACAAGAAGCCTGTAGAGGTAACTTTTGGAGAATTGGTTACCGGTAAATGGGGTATTTCAGAAGATGAGCTTTTTGAAAAGATGGGCATCAATCCAAAAGTGGACACGATGCAGAACATCTTTACAATGCCTCAACAGAATGTTCGTTGGATTGTTCCGGAAATCATTCGTGCTGCTATCACATTGGGTATGCGCCAGGCTCCGTTCTATCCGAACATCATTGCATCTGATCAACCAATCAATGGTTTACAAGCAATCATGCCGATGGTTAACATGTCGGATGCTGCCCCTGCAAAGGTTAATGAGGCAGAAACTATCCCATTGGGTGATGTTAGCTTCGGACAGAAATCAGTTAGCCTCTTTAAAATCGGAAAAGGTTTCAAACTTACTGATGAAGTTCGTAACTATGTTTCGCTCGATGTCTTGGGAATCTACCTTCGTGATTTTGGTGTTCAGTTGGGTTATGCTCTGGATACTCTGGCTATGGACGTTGCTATCAATGGTAACAACCCTGATGGCTCTGAGTCTGCCCCGGTAATCGGTGTATACGAAACAACTAGGGGTATCACTTACAAAGACCTTCTGCATATTTGGGTACGTGCTGCTCGTATGGGACGTAACTTCCAAACTATGATTGGTGGTGAAGACCAGGCAATCGAAATGCTGAACTTGCCGGAATTCAAGGATCGTCACTCTGGTACTACAGAAGCTACCCTGAATGTTAAGTCTCCTGTTCCCAAGAATGCTGACTTCTACATTCACCCGGGTACACCCGACCAACAGTTGCTGTTGATTGATACATCTGCTGCCTTGATTAAGCTTACTGCTCGTCAGTTGATGCTTGAATCTGAAAGAATCGTTTCTAACCAGACTCAGGCAATCTATGCAAGCTTGACTACTGGCTTCTCTAAGATGTACCAGGATGCAACTCTATTGCTGGCTGCTGACAAGAAGTTCTCAGAATTCGGATTCCCCGAGTTCATGAACGTAGACCCATATTTGATGGTTAACCTCGAATAATAAGGGCAGTCCGGTTTCATCTATATAAATTCCCTGAGAGGGTGGGTAATTAAAAAGACCTATCCTCTCTTTAATCATTTTTAAATCTTAGGAAATATGGCTAAAGATAAATATACAGTAACTGTGGGACCAAGAGCTTACAGTTTTCATGACCAATCAACTGGTATTACCGTTTGTAGAGGAGAAGACAAGGAACTCTCTCGTCGTCAATTCCGTGCACCAAAGATTCAGAAGGCAATTGCCTCTGGCCATCTGATTATCATTGCTGATAAATCAGAAATCGAAAAGTATTCAGAGGCCGACATCGAAAAGTTGGATAAGAGACTGAATGCTCAGTTCAAGAAAGGCATGACTCTTGAAAAACTTGCAAAGGGCTATTCCCTGGAAGAACTGAAACTGGTAGCAGGTCTTCATGAAATCGTTGCCGAGAAAGATGATACAGTAGAAACAATTCTTCAGGCTTTGCTGGAAGAATTCGAATCCTCTTCTAAAGGGTAATCTATGAAAATTACATAAGACAGACTAATATGAATAACAATCTGGACTTTTTGTACGTTACGTCAGGTCTGGAAGTTTCATTCAGAGTCATATCCAAAGTCCCGGCCAAATCCATTTTTGACTGGGACTTTGGCGATGATAAGGGAGAGGTTTTCAATGGTGGAAGACATGTTTCCTATTCTTATGAAACTCCCGGTTTCTATACCGTAACATTACATGTAACTAACTCTAGCGGTTTAGATATCACCGTAGATAAGACTCTGGTAGTTTGTGATTATGGTCATACAGCATTAGCCGATACAATATATAACTTAATCGACCACTATATTCCTTCAGAGATATCAGAGGGAATGACCAGGGAAGATAAATCTATCTACATCACCAAATGGCAATATTATATTGGTCCTCTAGTAAATCACTTAATTCCTGCAGATAAGTATACTGATGAATTATGGTATGAAGCACTAGAAAATCAATTAATAATGGAATTGGCAGCATGGGACTTTCTCAATGTGAAGATACTTAATTTATTAACAAGTACTTCAGAATACCTAAGTCAATTAACCTCTACCAAAGAACAAACTGGTGATGGTACTTCTAAACCCGAACTTGCCCGAGGTGATAGGATAAAACAAATCACTACTGGGCCTACTGAAGTGCAATATTATGATACCTTGGCAGATGCTACAAGTTCCCTATGGAAAACACTTTCTCAAGCAATGCAACCGGGTGGATTAATAGATGAATTAAGAAAGAACCTTTGTATGTTAGCTTCACGATTGGAAATCTACTTACCGTTCTGTGATGAAGTATTCAGAACCGTAGTTCCCAAAGTAGTTAACAGAAGGCAACCTGGAGTATTAGATGGACCCAACCCAAGTGCTCCAGTAAAAGGTGGTAAGAAATCAATCTTAACTAAGTTATGACAAAAGAACCCTGGAGAATGGTAAAGAACCGCTCTTGGGATAGATACAAGAAAATTATCACTGACTTCTTAGATTGGGATGCTGGTAGGCAATCCATAACTTGGGCCAAACATGTTAATCAGCTTCTCAGTCATGCCGAAGACAGTATACCTAAATATTATAACATCCAAATCGAAGCATTATGTTACTACAATGCTTTCAGAAACTGGCCTATCAATAAGGCAACCGTCTCAGGAGAATTGGATGACGAAAACTTATCAATACTAATTTCTAAATCTTATATAGAACAAATCGGTTATCTTACACCGGAAGGTTATTGGGATTTTAATTGGGAACAAGATAGGTTTGTAATTAATGGTATAACGTATAAGCCTTCTGGAGATACTCAGACTGCTCAGGCAAAGGATGAGGCTTTAGTTTTCATGGTTATCCTAAAGAGAGACCGAGATACCCAAATCGAATTTGTAGATTAAAAATTAAGTATATGGCAAAGATGTTAGTACTGAGGTGGACCCCAGTTACTACTTCCAGTGGAATCTGGTTTGATAGTAATCTGGTTATCCTTAATGGTACATCTGGAGTTCATATTGAAATGAAAGGTAATGGCAATGATGTAACGGCATTTCAATCAATGACCGGAAACAAATTTGTCACCTGCTTTCAAGATTACTTCGGTGATATCTGGGATAAAATAATACCTCATCCTGGTATAGGCCAGGTAATGAAATTCCGTGTAAATAAGCTTCCCGATTATGCTTGTATTCGAGGAGATATTGAAGACGGTGGAGATGTAGACCCCGAAAATCCAGACGTACCAAAGAATGCCTTCTGTGGTTCAGAAGGAGAACCATTCAGAGATATCGATTCGGAATTCTTACTGGGTCGTCAACGTGCAGTAATTAATCCTTAAATTTTATAAAATATGTATGTAAGTAAGTATTATACCTGCGAAGAAATAGACCAGCGGTTATTACAGGGTTACTATGATGACTTTGTTAAAGCTGGCTTTGGAGGAACCATAAATGAGTTCTGGGCCTTCGTACTTTCTATCAAGAATAAGGTAGATAAGAAAGAAGGATACGACTTATCGAAAAATGACTTTACCGATGAGTTGAAGGCTAAACTTGATGGCATTGAAGAACATGCAAACTACATCACTAAGGTTTCTCAGCTTGAGAATGATTTGAAGTATCAAACTGAGGAAGAAGTTAAACAGATGATTAGTGATTTGGTTGATGGTGCTGATGATGCCCTTGATACTCTTAAAGAGTTGGCAGAAGCATTGGGCAATGACCCCAACTTTGCAACTACCATCACTAATAAATTAACCGACCTTCGTACTGCTTTAACTGAAGAGGTTAATCGTGCTAAGGAAGCAGAAGCTGCTTTAGGTACTGCTATAGCCTCAGTTCAGGATAATCTCGAATACGGGTTAGACCAAATCAATAAGAAGATTGATACCGTTAAGGCAGACTTAAAAGCTGAAATCGACAGAGTTGAGAAGAAGGTAGATAAGAATGCCGAAGACATTAAAGACCTTGAAGATAAGGTAAATCAAGATAACGATGAACTTGAGAAAGAACTCAAGGACCTTATTCAAAAGGAAAAAGATGAACGTATCGCTGCCGATAATGAGATTAAGGAAAGTGTAAATGACCTTAAGACTCTACATATCAATGATAAGGCTGCACTCGAGGCAAAGATTGCTGAAGAAACTGCAAATCGTACCAATGCAGATACCGTATTGGATTCTAAGATTAATGAAGAAATCACTAATCGCCAGGCTGATACTTTAGCTCTTCAAGGTAAAATTGACCAAGAGAAGGTAGACCGTCATTCTGAGGACCAAGTTCTTCATAATGAAATCTCTAAAGAGGTAACAGACCGTACTAATGCAGATAATGCTCTTCAGGGTAAGATTGACCAAGAAGCTCAAGCACGTACTGCTGCAGACCAGGTATTACAGAATAACATCGATTCAGAGGCTACTACTCGTGCTGCTCAGGATTTAGTTCTTGAACACAAAATTGACGATGTAAAAGAGCAGGGTGTAGAAGACAAAGAACAATTGCTCAATGCTATAGCTGCAGAGGCTGCTGCTAGAGAAAAGGGGGATAAAGACCTTGATGCTAAGAAGGTAGATAAACGTGAAGGTTATTCTTTGACTAAGAATGACTTTACCGATATCCTCAAGGCTAAGCTTGATGGAATTGAAGAGAAGGCAAACTATATTACGCATCTTTCTCAGCTTATCAACGATGCAGGTTTCCAAACTGAGGAAGAAGTAAATGCTGCTATCCAAAAGATTATTGGTTCAGCACCTGAAGTACTTGATACTCTTAAGGAGATTGCCGATGCCCTTGGAAATGATCCCAACTTTGCAACTACTATCACTAAGAAGTTGGCTGCAATCACAGAACAGGTTAACCAAGAAATTGAAGACCGAATTGCAGGGGATGAGGCAAACAGTGCTGAGGTAGCTGCTGAAGTTCAAGCCCGTAAGGATGCAGATACTGCTCTTGAAACTGAACTGAAAGAATATGTAGACAATAAGTCTGCTACTGGCGATGCTGCTCTTGGAGTTGTAAGGGATAATCTTAACAAGGAAATCCAAGACCGTAAAGATGCAGATGCCACAATTCAGGCTAACTTGGATAAAGAGATTGCCGAAAGAAAGACAGCTGATGAAGCTTATACTCAAAGCCTGGCTAACGTTAATAAACGTATCTCAGACTTGGCATTGAGTATGCAAGAGTCTATCAATACCCTGCGTAATGAGCTTACCGAGCAGGTAAATGCTAATACTACGGCAATTGCTACTAACCAACACAATATTGAAAGAAACTCAGAGGCAATCACAAACTTAACTAAGACTGTAGGTGATAACTACAAGGAAGTTAAGGGTATGATTAACGAGGAAATCGTTGACCGTACCAATGCTGATAGTGCTTTGAGTTCTCGTGTTGATACTCTCAATATTGACCTTAATACCGAGAGTTTAGAAAGAAAAGCTGCAGACCAAGTTCTTCAGGTAAACTTAGATAAGGAAGTAGCAGACCGTACTGCAGCTGATGAAGCTTTGAGTACCGAATTCACTGCTAAGTTGGATAATACCAAGCAGGCTTTGGAATCCGAGGTAGCTAATCTTAACACTAAGCTTGAACAAGAAAAGGAAAATCGTATTGCCGGTGATAATGCTTTGGGAGTTCGTATTGATTCTCTAGAGGCAGGTAATACCGATGCTATGAATGAATTAAAAGCAAAGGTAAATGCCAACACTACTGCTATTAATGCAGAGAAAGACCGAGCAATTGCCAAAGAGACTTCTCTTGAGGCCAAGATTGATACCAACCTTCAGAATCATAAAGATGATATGGCTGGTATCAACAAAGATATCCTTACCGAAAAGAATGACCGCTTAGCTGGTGATACTGAGTTGCAAAATAATATCAATAAGGAAGCTACAGAACGTGCTAACCAAGATACCCTTATTAATAATGCTATTGCTCAGGAAAAAGCAGACCGAATTGCTGCTGACCAGGCCATGGATGAAAAGAAGGTAGATAAGGTAGATGGTAAAGTACTTTCTTCAAATGACTTTACTGACTTGCTATATGCCAAGTTGGATGGCATCGAAGAACATGCAAATTACATCACTAAGGTATCTGAGTTATTAAACGATTCAGATTTCCAGAGTGCTGAACAAGTAAATGCTGCTATCCAAAAGATTATTGGCTCTGCTCCAGAGGTACTTGATACTTTGGCTGAGATTGCTAAGGCTCTCGGTGATGACCCCAACTTTGCAGCAACTATGACTGCTAAGCTTACTGAGTTGGAGAATAAGCTTGAAGCTGAAAAGAATCTGCGTGAACAAGGAGATAATACTCTGCAACAGACTTTCACTAACTTAAGTAATACTCTTACTACTACGGTAAATGAGTTGAGAACTTTCGTAACTGAAACTCGTACGGAGCTGTTAACTTCCTTGAATGCTACCAATGCTCTGGTAACTCAGAATGCTGCCAATATTCAACGTAATCTGGAATTGATTCAGGGTATTCAGGATAACATTAATGGTAACTATACTGCCATTACCGATTTGCTGAATAATGAAATCGCTGCTCGTAAGGCTGAGGATATTCGATTAGAAGCAAAGATTGACCAGAATACTTCTGACTTAAATACAGAGAGAGAGGAAAGAAAGGCCGCAGATAAAGTTCTCCAGGATAACATCGATGCAGAAGAAGCTGCCCGTATTGCTGCCGATACAGCTTTGGGTAAACGTATCGATAAAGAAATTCAGGACAGAACCGATGCTGATACTGCCTTAGATAATAAATTCACTAACATTACCGATGACCATGAAGAAAGACTGGTAGCTGAAGAAGGTACTTCTGATGCTTTGCCTGATACCATGGTTACCGATGTTAGTACTGTAACCCGAACAGGTACTCAGCTTTCTTTCAAAGTAAAGACTTCAACCAAGGATAAGGCAAATAACCAATATGGTGAAGAAGTAGAAGCTACCAAGAATTTACTCCCGGTAACTCAAACTCTTGCTGGAGTTATGTCTGCAGCAGACAAGGTTAAGTTAGATGGGTTAGACCCAAATTCTTTAACTGATCTCTCTGCAGCTTCTGATGCTAATAAGGTAACAGTAACCGTAACTAAGGATAACGGTTTGAATGCTGATACTACCGAAACTTTCGATTTGCCTCAGGTATCGGCTACTAAGGCTGGTACGATGACTGCTAAGGATAAGGTTGAGTTAGATAGAATCTCTACGGCTAACTTTGCTCTTGGTGCAGTAACTCCCAATGAAACTACTGTTGGCATAGCTGCTACTAAGACCGTAGTTGAAGATGGTACAGTAGAACAGAATCCTATTACATTGCCTGCCTCTACTGCAGAAAAGGCCGGTGTACAAACTGCAGCAGATAAGAAGCTGTTTGATTCTATACCAGATAATATTATTATCTTATCTGGTGATAAACCAGTTGAGGTAGGTCAACAAAGTAGTCATGTTACTTTAACTCATAATTTCTCTTCTAAAAAAGAAGAGGGTATTTATACTCATGAGCCTGAAGATTATAAGACTACTCATATCCCAGCAGCTACTACAGAGAAAGCTGGTGTAATGACCGCCCAAGATAAAGTTAATCTGGATGAGACATTACCCCATGCTATTGCTCAAGAGGTTCAGGACCGTAAAGATGCTATCGAAGCTTTGAATGGTAAATCAGAAGCCGCTCTTGCTCAAGAAATAGCTGATAGAACTGCGGCAGACACTGCCCTTGATACCAAGTTTACTAAAGCTGTAAACGATGAAGCAACTGCTCGTACTTCTGCCGATACTGCATTGGGTGCAAGGATTGATAAAGAGATTGCTGATAGAACTGCGGCAGACACTGCCCTTGATACTAAACTGCAGAATAACATTAACACTCTAGAAGCTAAGCATGAGGCCTTTGTAGCAACTAAGGGTAAAGCTAATGGACTTGCTCCATTGGATGAAAGTGGCTTAGTACCTGCTAATCATTTGCCATCATATGTAGACGATGTAATCGAGGTATATGCTACATATGATGTAAATCCAACTGGAGGTCTTACCAATATCAAATTGTATACTGATGCAGGTCATCAAACACCAATAACAGGGGAATCTGGTAAAATCTACATAAATGTTGCAGATGGTGAACCTTCTTACCAATTCCGTTGGTCAGGTACTAAATTCGTAGACAGTAATACTTCTTCTCTTATTATTGGGGAAATTGCTGGTACTGCTTTTGAAGGTAGTAGAGGTAAAGCTTTGGAAACTTACGTTAACAACCATTTCTTCAATAATTTAGGGCAATCAGTAAGTAAACGTTGGTTTATATCTGATTCTGATTCTGGGTCAATGATGGTGGATATTAAACCAGATAATGAGGGTAAATTGCAACTTATACTTAAGAGGGCTTCTTTAGATTCTTCCGGTAAGTATGAAGAAGGCCGTGAAGAGAAACCAATCCCAGTAGCAACTAAAACTGCTAATGGTGTAATGTCTGCTGCCGATAGAGTTAAACTTGATGAAACCCTGCCAAATGCTATAGCTGCAGAAGAAGCTGCTCGTATTGCAAAAGACAATGCCCATGATAAATTGATTGATAGTTTACCGTATACCTTGGTATACGAGGCCAGTTCAAAAGCTACTTTTGTTTCATCCGATAAATCACTAAAAATTACCCTTTATAGGAAACAAAAGAATCCAGATAAGGGTATATATGAGGCTAGTGGTAATTATTCTCAAAGCATAGTTTTCCCAGCAGCCACTTCAGCTTCTTCTGGTGTAATGTCTAATACAGATAAGACTAACTTGGATAACACCGTACAAGGCTTGGCAAATGAAATTACTGATAGAACTAATGCCATCAATTCTCTTCGTACAGAATTAAAAACTTATGTGGATGGGTTGATTGCTGATACGGGTTCAGATGTAACTGCATTGGAAACTAAGGTAAATAATCACCTTGCTAATAAGTCTAATCCTCACTCAGTAACCAAGGTTCAAGTTGGTTTGGGTAATGCTTCTAATACCTCTGATGCAGATAAACCAGTATCTACTGCTCAGGCTGCTGCTATTGCCGATGCTAAGGCTGCAGGTACCAACGCTCAAACCAATCTTACTACTCACATCCAGAATAAGAGTAATCCTCATGGAGTAACAAGAGACCAATTGGGAATGGGTACTACTGCTGAGGTTATCTTTAAGAAGGTATCTGCTCCTTCTGGTTTATGGAAAGAATCTGACGAAAGACTTAAGACTTTCATTAAACCTTTGGAACATACTCTTGATGAAATCTGCTCTATTCCAACGGATTCATTTATGATTCGAGGTAATCATGATATAGGTACAATTGCTCAGACAATCGAAAAACATTTCCCAGAATTAGTCTCTGAGAATACGGTTAAACCTGAAACAGTTCCTAATCCCGAAGCCTTTGAAAAGGTAGAAAAGGATGGAGAAACCTATATCTTGGTTAAAGAGGTAGATTATTCTAAGATGTCAGTATTGGCAATCGAAGGTATCAAACTTCTGAAAGCCGAGATTGATGAATTAAGAGAAAAACTTTTGTTCACAAACTTAGATTAATGTGGGTGAGATAGCAACATGGAGTGCTGTCAAAACTAAAGTAGGCCTTGGTAAGGATTCAAATGAATGCCCTACCAAGGCTGAATTGTTGGCACTCTCTCCTACAGGAACGGGAGAAAATTACGTTGGCTTGGAAATATCCAATGCTAGTTCCTATGGAAACAATGAAACCGTACAGCTCAGCGATATTCATAAGGTAACCTATAGATATGCTTTTACTGTAGTAGACACAGTTTTAAACTTCCCAGCTTTGGGAGGGTATTCTACTCCTCGGTGGTTTGGTTTAGGTACTACTAAACAAAAACAGATAGATGGAGTAGCTATCGGAGATACTATTTCTGTGGATTATACCCTATCTGCTTATCCGGACTGGATTGTTTATGATGAAGGTTATAAAGCTTCAGAAAATACAACTCTAAATCAACGTTCTGCAAGTTTAACCTTTACTCAGAATGAGTCAGGTAAACAGATAACAGTTCAATTTACTCAAGATGCTGCAACAATCTCTACAAGGTATGAAATATCTTGGACTGCAAACTATAGTAATGGTACAGTAGAAGAGAATGTAACTGAAGTTGAATTAGAGGGTACTACTGGTATGGAAAATTCTGTAAGAATGGATTTACACATACTAGAATATACTTCTATTAATGGAGTAGAAGGTACTCCTACTTCTTGGGATTCTAGAACCATAGCTGAAAATAACTCGGCAATAGCTTCACCCAGTGGTCAGGTATCTGCTACTCTACAATCGGATTCTGAAAATGCTTTTATAGGTATTACTAATTCTGTACAGAACTTAGCCGAATACCCTCGTACTCATACCATAACTTTATATAACCCTAAAGTTGTAATTAAGGGTAAAGAGGTAGGGACAGTACCCACTATTACCCTACTAGTAAACCTCATACCATATACTAGAGTTTTTGAATTCGGTTGGAAACAAGAAGAAGGAAGTACCATTACTAATATTACTCTAGATGGTGATATCTATGGTAGTAGTGCAGGTAGTAGGGATATTATATCTTATGTTAGCTTACGAAGAGATGGTGTAGAGTTTGCTAAGAAATATATTAAGCCTACGTTCATACCACCTTCTGAAGATTGGTTGCAAGTTATTGATAACGGACAGAACTCAGATAACTCCTATAATTGGGCTTTTAAAGCATTAACCAATAACGAAGGGGATTCTGCAAGAAACCAGCAAGTTAGGTTTGAACAGCCTGGTAACGGTAATCAAGCTTTATATGCCTATGTTAGCCAAGACCCAGTGGCAACTGAACTAAATTGTGAATTAGGTAATTACTACTCTCATGGAGCTTCTGATATGGTAAATATTGGATTTGGTTGGAATAGTAGAGATGAAGGAGATACTACTGGTAGTGGTGGTATGAATACTCCCGGAGGATATTTAGGAGCTAGAATATCTTTACCGGCAAGGAATGAATCCATTGATATGTATGCAGTAGGTTTACCTATTTATAATAAACCTCTAAAAATTAAACTTTCTAATATTAGAAAAGTAAAAAAAATTAGTTATGGTAATAACCAGTATACAGGTCTTTCAGTAGGTTATTCTCAACAAGATTATAAGTTAGGTATAGTAATGGCTGTTGGTATGGAAAGTTATTTTCAATTAACTCCAAGTATCCTTAGTGAGTCTGGCGAATACGGTGGAGGAATACAAATCAAAGTAACTTTAAAACAAACTTATAATGGTTACAGTGGAGATTATATTGCCAATATTACCTTAACACCTAAGGATTCAAATCTTCCAACTCTATATCTTAACATAGCCTGGGGAAATCCATAGGAGTCTATAGAAAGTTTGAGGCAATTGTTTCTGAATGCGATAACATTCTCAATTCAATTAACCAATCACCTTCTGCTCCAAGTAAACCTGCTCCAGGGTTTGAGGAGTTCCGTCAATACATGGACCAACGAATCTCCACTCAAGAGACTCTGTTACAGAGAATTGCTCAGGAGCTGGGATTGGATAAACCTAAACAACAGTAAGAATTATGCCAAGTAAGTCAGTTAATATTACACTATCGACTCCAGTTGGCCCTCTAGAAATATACGTAGATAAACGAGAACAAGCTCGTGCAGAAAGGTTGATTGCCAAAACTCCAAGTATCTTAACTAAGGGTTATGCGAAAGGTACAGAAAAGTTTGGTAATCAACTTCTTCGTATAGTAAGACGAAGTTTGAATACTGGTGTACCTCCAAGGGGTTCCGGAGTATCTTGGCCACCACATGCTCCTGGTACCATAAAAAAATATGGAGACCATACCATGCTAAATCTTACTGGGCAATATGCCAGGTCAGTTACCTTAGTAAAAGGTAAGAAAAGAACTTTCGTAGGTTTGCCAATTGGAATCAAGAAGATTACTTATACTGGTAAGACTTCAAGAAAAACTTTGAATCAGATAGCTATCATGTTAGAGTATGGTAGTAGAGATGGTAATTTACCACCTCGTCCTCTCTGGGCTCCTGCATTTAAGGCTGCTGGTGGAAGAGCTGCCTTACAAAAGGAAATACGTAATGAAGTTAGAAAAGAAATAAGGAGGATTATATAATGGCAGTAGACTTTGAAATATCTTCACTATCAGGAACGGGTACTGCTACAATTCGTGTAAAACCAAAAGCAGTAAATATAGAACAAACCCCAAAGGAACAAGTTCTCAAGGTAATTGTTCAGGGAGTAGAAAGAGAAGTAACTTTAGTTCAGGGAGCCGCTCCAGAGATTAAGGAAACTTGGAAAACCTTTTTCTCAATATCTCCCGATAGTACTTCTATTACTTTTGATGGTTCTAAGAGAAATGAAACTAAAGAGATATCCGTATACAGTTATCAACAGAAATTCCTTGACAATGAACCACAGGATGAATATAGGGCAGTAGATTGGAAATTAGAAAGCTCATCTGATTGGTTAGAGGTAACCCAAGAAATTGGGGAAGCAAATGCTGCAGGCAAGCTTACTATCAAAACTAAATCTACTAATCAAGAACATAACCCCAGTAACTATGACCCATTGGAAAGAACTGCTACCGTTAAGATTATCTCACAGCAAGAACCTAACCCTGAGATAGTTTTAAATATAACCCAATCTCCGGGTACTAGAACTACTAAGTATGGCTTTGAACCAACCCCGAGTATACCATGCCCAATCATTGGTCAAAATACTAGTACTGCTCAGATTAGTAAAGTAAAAGGTTATCGGTATTACCTTATCAATGGTATTCAAGTGGCTAAATTTGTAAAACAATTTAAGATAACCGATATAAGTAAGACAGTAGAGGGCCAATTCCTTGGTATGGGCATTGTTGGTTCAGACCCCATACCATTTAAAGTATGGCTTACTGATTATCCTTCAAATATTGCTACTCAATGGGTTAGTGAATTAAATTGTGTTGGTCATTTACAAACCATAATGGGTGGTTTTGTAGGTATTCAGGCAACTTATAATGGGTATATTAATGACAATGGCAATCAAAGTGTTCAGTTAAAGATTATATTAGGACTTTAATGGTAAACTCAGAAGAAATAGTAGAAAGAACTTTTTATATCTCTCTACTTAGTACAATGTTAGAAATGGGTCTTACCTTAAACCCAGAAGACTTCTTACCTTTGTCTCAAGAAAACGAAAAAAGATTTCAAGAGGCAATCAAAGGTATGAAGAAGTTTATACCACTTTTTGGTATAGGGAATAATCAAGTAAAAGGCCCAAAGACTCTCCCAAGAATAACCATAGAACTACAGGGTTATTATGCTGGAGATATTGGTGTGAATAAATACATCATTGGTGATAAACTTGAGGATGGTAATTACCAAGCTTCAGAGTTTCCCTATGAAACTAAAGATATTACCATAGATGTACATCTAGTTTCTCAAACACAAGCCGATATGAGGTTGCTACATACAATCTTATATACTGGCTTACCTGCTAGAGGATACGTGAGACCATACTTCAATGATTTAGAGGAATGGGAAAAGGGCAGGCTTGCTCCCACCGGAAACCTATTCATTGAAATTGGTAATTATTATGACCATCCCGATGTAGAACATGGTATACTCGAAAAGGTATATACCTATGTATGTAAAGATGGTATTCTCCCAGAAAAGCTTTTGGAAGAAGGTACACTTACACCTATCAAGGATATCTCAGTTCTCATTGGATTGTTAGAACAAAACGAAAATGAGATGCTAGAGTTAAAAGTACCTAAGGTATAGGTACAATACTCTAGGGTATAAATTAAACGAGTAATTAACTTTAATCACAATAGAATTATGCCAACTTCACCTCATGTTGATTTTAAGTTTAAGAACAACAATGTTCTTCAAACTACTCCCATGTTAGGAGTTTCTTGTGTATTGGCTAGAACTACTAAAGGTCCATACGATGACCCTTCAGAAATCATCTCTACATTCTCTCAGTTCCAAAGAATCTATGGTTCTGAAATTGTACCCGATGGTTCTGTATCAAATATCGAAAAGGCTTTGCAAGGTGGTTCTAAGCTTCGTGTTATTCGAGTACTTGGCAAAGGAGCTACTCAAGGTACAGTAACTGCTTCTCCGGCTGCGGCAAGAAAAGCTAAAGATTCAGAAGATGAAATCTCAGTTGCTTCTGCTGTAACTGACCCAGCTAAACCCTCTGCTTTGATTACTTTAAAATCTGGTAGTACTACTTATAGTTTTGGATTAGTAACCAAGGGATATGGAGATCCAATTGGTAGTGCAAATACTTTCCAGGTTGGTTTTTATAAGCAAGCTAATACCTTGTATTATAAAATATATTCAGCTAATGGGCAAGTACTTGAACAGGGACCAGTAATAACTTATAAAACTGCCGATGATAACAATAATACTTCGGTAGATTACCTTGCTCTTAGTGCCTTTGCTAAGAACTCAGAGTATATCAAACCGGTAGTAGTTGCTGGTTCATCTTTTGAGAACTTAATCAAATGGCTTACCGATAGTGTAGATGGTACAAAAAATGCCGTTACTGTAACAGTTGGGGGAGCAGCTCCTTCAGATACCGAGAAACTATTTACCGGTACCGTAGGTAGTGCTGGTTCTAACCCTACTGCTGATGAATGGATCGCTTCATTGGATTTAGTAAGGGACTACACTGACTTTTACCAATTATTCATTTCCCATATCTCTCAACACCTTACTACTGATGATGACGTATTCAAAGTATACAAGGCTGCTGCAGATATGGCAAAAGAATTGATGGAATGGGTACTGTACATAGAAGTCCCAAAACACTTAACCCATTACACCCAGGGTACTCAACCAAGAGACTATAAAGCTCAGGTTACTTGGGTACAGACTTGCTTGGGTACTATTGGTAATTCCAAGTACATTGGTTACTTTGGTGGAGGTCTTAAATACTACAATGAAAATGGTAATCTTCAAGATTCCGATGTAGTGGGTACTGTAGTAGGCCTGGGAGATGCTTCTGCTGCTCAATATGGTCCTTGGAGATCCTTTGCGGGTATGAATCGAGGAGTTATTGGGGATGCAGTTGGACCAGTATGCCCCAACTATGGTTCTCCCTCTCGGTATAATGAACTGAACACACTTGCTCAGAACTATATCAACGAGATGGTAATTAAAGATACTCCCGATGCCGGTAAGCAAACTATGCTCTGGCATTGCTTCTCTTCTCAGGTAAAACAAGATTCCGAAAGATTCCTTTCAATTGTAAGATTGAATCTCTATCTGAAGAAGTTCCTTCGCCCGGTATTCAATAAGTATATCGAAGAGCCTAACGTTTGGGGAACTTGGAAGAGAATCTGGTTGGAGGTTAAACCTACATTGGATTCATTGGTAGATGAAGATGCCATGACCGAGTATACCTGGATGGGTGACCAAGATGCAACTTCTTGGGATGACCTTTCAGTTAACAACGAAGCAGATGCCCGTCAAGGTAAATACCGAGTTATCCTTAAGTACAAGGATGTAGTTCCTATGCAGGAAGTAACTATGGAGATTGTAATCGATGCAGCCTCTAAGGCAGTATCAATTGTAGAAACAAGTAATAACTTATAAACTCATAACACAATGGGAGCAAAAGTAAAAAACCCACGGAAGAAATTCTTGTGGAGTATCATGTTCCCCAAACATCCTATCAATACCTATCTATTCCAAAGTTGTACTTTGCCAGATATCGAAGTTGACCAGGTTGCTCATGGGGACGTCAATAGAGACGTTAAAACTGCAGGTAGGGTTACTATAGGTAACCTTATTGTAGAGAAACTTATGACTACTGCAGGTTCAGACACATGGCTTCATGATTGGCTTTATTCTTGCCAAGACCACATAGTTGGTGGAGGTTTGGTACCAAGCCAATATTGGGAAACGGCTATTGTAAATGAACTTGCCGAAGATGGAGTCTCAGTTCTTAATACCCATGTCTTCGAAGAGGTATGGCCATGTAAGATTACCGGCTTAGACTTGGACAGAATGGCTTCAGAGAATACCATTGAGTCCATAGAGTTCTCAGTTGGTACTGCAGATAAATACTAATTCCTTAGTCTATTTTCACTAAGATTCGGTGGAGGGGTGGGATTCCTGTGATAGGAGCTCACCCCTTTCTTGTTGTTATACGGAGTACTATGAACATTTGTAAACATTAAATATATCAAATTATGGAATTTAGAACATTTAGATTTACCGGACCTTCTGGTTTCGAATATGAAATCAGAGAACAGAATGGTGCTGATGAAGATATTCTCAGTAACCTTTCAGACATGAAGACTTTGATGAACCTTACTAAGTTCATTGCAGCAATTGTAATTAGAACTACGGCTACACCCAATGGGAAATTAACCATAGATGATGCCCTTAACTTACCGGTCAATGACCGCTATGCTATTATCTTTAATTCTCGTATCTTCTCTTTGGGGGATGAGGTAGAATTTGAATATGATTGGGGCAAAGATAATGGAGGTAAAGTTACTTATGGCCAAGACCTTCATGAGTTCCTTTTCGATTACGGTACTGCTCCAACTGAGGATGATTTGAATCAAAAGCCCGATGCTATCCCTTACTATCCAGAAGGGGTTAGATTGATAAACCATGAACATATCCTTTCATCTGGCAAGAAGATTAAATTCGATTGTATGACGGGTAAGGGAGAACAAGAGTTCATGAAGTTACCTTTAGATAAACAAACTAAGAATGCTCCTCTTCTTTGTCGGAACCTTTACTTAGAGGTTGATGGTAGTTGGGAAAAGGTAGAAAACTTTACCCCGTTTACTGCAAAGGATATGGCTGAGATGAGAAAGTATATCTTATCTATGGACCCTATCTTCAAAGGCGAGTCTCATATCACTAATCCTACCACTGGAGAGGAAAGAACTTATCCTATAGTTTGGGCACCGAATTTTTTCTACCTGACGGAAGAGTAATGTTAGAGAGTGATTTTGTTTATATCACCAGAGCCGAGATAGCCTTAGACTATTTCGGCTTTTTACGTCTTCCGTATCGAATAAGGAAAATATTCAAGGAAATGGCCGAGCAATATTATAAACAATTAAAGAAAAGAAAGTAAATTATGAATACCAGTAGGAGTATAGTAGAGGTCGGTGTTGCCATGGTTTTAAAAGACCGATTCTCTCAAGAGGCTGGCAAGATATCTGGGTCATTCAGAACAATGATGAATGATATGAATACCTGGAATAGGGGTATACAGATGTCAGCTTCTAATACAATGGACTTCGGAATGCAGCTCGTAGGGGGAATGGCAAGGGCCTATAAATACTCTGCGGGTGTTCAGAATGAAGTTTGGACTGCTTCGAAAATTGCTGGTGCTACCATTGCAGAGCAAAGAGAGATGTTACAATTGGCAAAGGATGTCAATGAGATAACTCCCCTTACTGCTTCGGATGTTGCATCAGGACAAAGATACCTGGCTATGGCAGGTAATAAATTCGATGCTATTAAAGAAATGATTGGGCCAGCATCTAAGCTGGCTTCAATCTTTACAATGCCAGTGGGACAGAAAGGTGGTGTAGCTGACTTGATGACCAATATCATGTCAATGTACCAAATCCCAATGGGAGAAGCCGCTAGAGTAACCGATGATTTATATACTGCAGTTACTAATGCAAATATATCTTTAACAGACTTAGCCCAGTCCATATCTTATGCAGGAGCAGATATGGCAACTGCTGGAGTAGACCTTCGGCAAACGGCTGCTGCTATTGGTGTATTGGGTGATATGGGTATACAGGGTTCTATGGCAGGTACTTCACTTGCTAATATGATTCGTTACTTACAACTCTCTCTTGTTAATCAAAAAAAGAAAGGCTATAACGCTTTAGCAGACCTGGGCTTAAGTCCAGATGAATTCTTCGATGCTCAGGGTAATCTTATAGACCTTTATACTATCTATCAGAAGTTTGCTAAGGCTGCAGTAGGTTTACCCTCACGAATTGAAACACCAACCTTCTTCAATATTTTTGGAGTTCGTGGTAATCGTGGTATGCTCCCAGTACTTCGGGATATTGCTTCTGGTAGAGATAAGATGGGTAAGATACTTGCAACCTATGACCAAAACTTGGGAGCAGTAAACCGACTTAATGAAGAACGTCTTAAAACTGATGCTGGTGCAATCGACCAATTCCAATCAAGTTTAGAGAACTTAACCGTTACTGCAGGTGCAGCTCTGGGTAGAATCTTTACCCCTGTTTTAAATGTAGGTACTTACCTTGTTAAAATAATCAATTCTATCTCGGAAACTTGGGCTGGAAGTTTTGGTCTTAGAGTTGCTGCTACCGGAGTAGTAGTAGGTACTATTGTTGCAGGATTTAATACTGTAAGAGGCATTATTAGGTCTGTAGGATATTTACAGACTATTGCTACTGCTTCTACTGAAGGTATGTCTACGGCAACTGCAAAAACTAATGCTCAGTTTGTTATTATGGAAGCCCATCTAAGAAATATATCTTTCATGATGAGTTCAATAGCTGCTCAAACTTTGGGAATGGGAAAATCTATACCCTTGTCTGGAGGTTTCTTTATGGGTAAGGATAAGAGAGGTAGAGCTTATTATCGGGATTCAATGGGTAGAAGAGTATCTCAAGGTACTGCTCTTGGTGGTACTAATTTAATATCCACAACTGTACGTGAAGGTGGTAAGCAAGCTGGTAAGAAGTTAGCTACTTCTGCAGCTTTTGGCTTAGGAGGTAGACTTATGGGATTACTGGGTGGACCAGTGGGGTTAGCTATTACTATCGGTCTCCCCTTATTAATAGAGGTAGGAAGCAGTCTTATTAAGTCAGTAGATAGGAATACAGAAGCTCAGAGTAAAGAAGACCCATCTGCAATCAGGGCTCAGAATGAAGAAAGGTTCTTGAATGCAATGAGAGCAGCTATTAGAGATGGATTAAAAGATGGTAAGATTAACATCAGTGTAGATGGCGAGATATTGGGAGATTATTCTTTGGGTTCTCAGCAAGATTATACTGGTGTAGCATTAGGATTATAAAATTAAAAACACTATGGCTAGAGTATTAAATAAAGCAGCAGGTAAGGTTGTTGAAAAGTACAATGACCTTACAAGAGATACAGCAGGTGTTCTTACTGGTCCCTTAAATAAACTATGGAGAGCTCGGATATTACTCAATCGAACTCTTTCTACTCTTCCCAAAGATGATGCTCAAAAGGGTAAACTCTATACTCCCAATGGAGTAATCGGAGAAGCTCAAATATCGTCTAAGAACCCTATTCTAAATAAACAACTCCAGGCTAAATGGAGGATGGAATTACAATTCCCGAGATTAGAGGAGAGTGAGGGAGTAGACCCAGCAAAGGGAAATAAGAATACTACTAATTACAGAAACTTCGAGGCTAAACCAGATATTATATATCAGAATGAGGTAAGGGTATATAACATGACTGTTAACCCTACTCAATATATTACCCTGCAGAATAGGCCTCCAGAGTTGGACTTCAGGGGGGAAACTACATGGGCAACCATTAAATCAATGGGACGTAATGTACCAATGTATCACTTTACTGGTGCTGAAGACATTATTCAATTCAATGTGTCTTGGTACTGTAATGACCCAGAAAATCCTGAGGAGGTAATCAATAAATGTAGGTTATTAGAAGCATGGACTAAGGCTAATGGTTATCAATCGGCTCCTCCTATTGTTAAGATAGAATGGGGGGACTCTGGTATCTTTGATAACCACCATTACATCCTTACTTCAGCAACTTATACCCTGAAGAACTTTCAGAATGGTTATAGGGTAAGGGTACCTGGAAAGCCAGCTACTTTTGGTAATGGTAGGTTATTGCCTGCAGCAGCAACTCAAGAATTGATTTTCAAGAGAGTAAGTGCATATAACTTATCCTATGGAGATTTTATAAATTCGGATTCACTTAAAAAGACAGGAGGTATTAAATATGATTGATATTAACCAATATCTGATGGGAGCTAGCCCTTATAATAATGCCTATGCTCTAAATTACGGAGATGGAGATTACTCTTTAGAAGCCCCAGTAGTTTCTGTACCTTCATCCTCAAATGATATTCAACATACCATTAAGGATGGAGAGACTTTACAGAATATAGCCTATAGATATTATGGTGATTCTGGTAAATGGTATCTTATTGCAGAAGCTAATGGTATACTAAACCCATTTAAAGAGGTAGAAAGTGGAACACTTATAAGAATCCCAGCTTATGGCAGCTAAACAAAAACCCATATTATATAACGGAATGGGCCAACCATATTTGGCTCTATTCGATTTTAGAGGTATGCCAATAATGAATCCTATTACTGGTATACCTCTTGGAGCTTATATTAGTACCTGGAATTATAGGTATGATGAAGAAAAAGAAAATCTTGCTACAATTACATTTGATACTGGAGACCCCGATACTGTAGACATAGAGGCTTTACAAGAAGGTAGTGTGATATGCTTACAGTGGGGATACATATACCCAGACGGTCAATTCGTATCGGGTCCAATTAAAACTATCAAGGTTAGGGACTTTGAGGCAAAGTTTGATTCTACTGGTACTCATGTAACTATCAAGTGTATAGACTCTATCGGTGATTTAAGATATCAGCCACCCTATAATTTCTCTGAAGCTTCAGAGAACAGTTTATCTTCATATTTAGATGGGGGTTGTGATAATGGTGTAGGTGTAATCATAGAAATCTTTCAGTAATGGAACAACGAATAATAAGTAATAAAGTATATGAGTCACTACAGGTACCTACGGAGAATACTCGTACTACTACTGGAAAGGTACTTTATGCTAATAAATACAGTGGAGTAGCAGAAGTGGCTATGCCAGAAGATTTGAAGGCTTTGATTAATAGTGACTTTGGATTAGTTGGCAAGAATATCTTAGTTCAATTAGAACAGAAGATGAGAGGTTATACTAATGGTCCTTGGTATATAGATTCAAGAGATAATGTTATCTATATACATAATAGGAAATTCCACGAAGAACCAGTAACTGTTTATACTTATCAAGGTGAGAATGGGGAAGTACTCAGTGTTCAATTTTCTACTCAGAAGGTAACTAAAAGAGTTAAGGCTACACTCTCTCCTGCTATTAATCCTGAAAGTAAAGACTTAGAAATATTAAGTACGGGAATTGATGATACCGAAAAATTACCAGAGATAGTAGCTAATGAGAATAATGGGGTATATTATAAAAACTGGCATACCTCAGTAGGTAAATATGGTGCTGAAAATAATCCTCAAGATATACCAACTATTATGGAAATGAGGTTAAAGCATACTATAAATACCGACCCTAACTTAAGAGCTTCAATTGAAGCTAGGAAACAATTGAATGACAAATGGAATCAAGATGTAGCAGAATATTCTGCTTCTAGCCCAGCCGAAGCATATAGACAAGGTAAAGAAAAATTCCTTAATGAACTTAGTACAGACCAGGTAAGAAGTATCATAAATAAAACTATTCAAAGAGAAGAATTTCCTGCTGATAGACGTGCAGCTTTAAATGCAGCCCTTAAGAATGCGGTTAATGGTAAGACCTTAGATGAAGATATATACAATATCCTTAAGAACGAAAGATACCTTTTTGAGGGTAAAGACCAAATGGAATACATGGTCATAGAAGACCTGGACCCAAGAGACTTTGACCCAGAACATACTCCCAAGGGTGGAGCTAATGCTTGGGGATTAGAGGATGAAGAAAGTGTTTATCGAGGTATATCGGCTTTAAAGAAAGGTCCATATACCATGGTGATTGATGACACTCCGGTTATCAAATATAAAAATTCCTTAAATAAGAGTTTGGGTATTTATAGTGTTACAGTGAAAGTTCAGCATTGGAAAAAAGCTAATGCTGAAATACCACTGTACAAACTTTATCATAACTTGTTCAGTAGATATGGGGGGATAGATAAGTGGGCATGGGCAGCTAATGCTAATGCTAATGGTGGTTTAAAGTATACTGAGAGTAAACTTGTTTGTCAGATGCAAGTTGTTGGAAGGCCTTTACTAGCTTCTTCTCAAGTATTAATCTTAGAGAATGTGGGTAAACGATGGTCTGGTCCTTGGTATATAAAACAATGCACCCACTCTATGGATGCAGGTCAGGGATACGTAACTAACTTGGAGTTAGTAAAGAATTCAAGTAGGGCTGGTTCTACCACTTCTAAAACTGGTCTATCTACTCAAACAGTTGTAGCTAATGATGCTAAAGCTAATGCTATAACTTCCAAGGGTAAAGATAAGAAGGCTTTAAGTAATATTAACGAATTAGATTTGAGTTGGACTTACAATGAAGTTGCTTATTTCATCGAATCTGGTATTATGGACAAAGAAGGAAATGTATTAGATGTTAAACGTAGAGATGAGATGGCTCGAAAGAAGGCTTATTATACTGAAGTATTGGCTAAGACTCCAATCGAGAAAGCAGAAGGTATAGCTGTAAGTTCTGGTAGTTTAACTACTTCTTCTGGTAAAGTAATACCTGGAAAGATAACTATCAAGGATATTCAAGTACCAGATGATTATTGGGTTAAATTCGATTACATGGGAGTAGCCATAAAGAGATTCAAAGAATATATCAAGAATAAGGAAGTGAGGTAATTATGGGCTATGAAACTGCAAAGATAATAACTGAAGAAGGCCTAGAGGGTCTTGGAAGGTACTACTCTATTTACCGGGGTATAGTTGTTGATAATAATGATACCGAAAAGAAGATGAATAGGGTAAAAGTATGTATACCAGAAGTAATGGGAGGTACCTTTGCTTGGGCTTTACCGAAAGGACAACATGGTTCAATAAGTAGTGGATTTAAGTTCTTAGCCCCTAAGGTAGGAGATATAGTATTTATTACTTTTGAATTTGGTGATCCTACTAAACCCTTATGGGAATATCATGGTTGGAGTATGAATCAAGTACCCCAACCCTTGGATGGCCCAAATAAGATGGGGATAGTTACTCCAGAAGGTAATCTCATTGTAATAGACGATGATAATGGGAAACTAAATCTTTATTTTAATGGAGATATCTCAGTTTATTCTGAATCTAATGTAGTGGTATCAGCTAATAAGGATATCAATGTATCTTCAGGTGATACCCTTATATTAAATACCGGAGAAAATCAGGGGTTAATCAATATTGCTCAACTAACTGAAAAACTAAATCAAACTATCCAAGAGCTAGAACAACTTCGCAGTATGTTCAATTCTCATGTACACTCAGGTGTAACTACTGGACCAGGTTCTTCAGGTCCTACAGTAACTCAAGTAACTAAACCTTTCTCACAATTCGTTGTAGACGATTATGAGGATAAAACCTGCATACACTAATGGAAAAGAATTACTTTACAGACTTAGTTGGTATAGGTGTAACTTATCCTATCCAACTTACAACTAATGAAAAGGGTGAAAGAGGTTGGTACCCAGTAAATGGTGATTTCAAACTTATCAGAGATAATATAAGTTCAATATTATACTACATGATAGGCCAGAGATTTCGACAGGAAAACTTTGGTAGTAAACTATGGCAATGTATTGAGGAACCAAACTCACAAGCCCTAAGTTTTATAATTAAAGAGTTTTTAAAACAAGCCATAGGTGCTTGGGAACAAAGGATAACCTTCCAAAATATCACAGTTACTAGAGTTGATGCAAAAATACACATAGAAGTAACATATGTAGTAAATGGAACAAATTCCAGTCAGTACCTCGATATCACCTATGACCGGTCGGATAATTCATTAAATACACAATAATATGGGAATCACAAATAAATGGCTTAACCCATACCAGAGGTCTTATCAACAGATTAAGGCCAAGCTGGTTGAATCCCTTATGGGACTCAAAGACCCTCAGGGTCAGAAACTCATAACGGATTATTCGGAGGGGAACATCTTAATTATCATCCTCTCATTGTTTGCGGCAATTGCCGAAGTACTTCACTACTATGTAGATAACATGGCAAGGGAAACCTTTCTACCTACGGCAAGAAGGTATGATTCGGTAGTTAAACATGGAGCTTTGGTAGATTACCATGCTCGAGCAGCAATTGCTGCTACAGTAGATGTAATCTTATCCAGAAGCATTACTGGTAATTCCATTGGAGCTAAGTTAACTATACCTCAAGGTACTCTGTTTACAGATTCTAGTGGTAACTCCTGGTTATCTGCTAGAGATGTAACTTGGTATTCAAATGTAACTACTTGTAAAGTACCCATAGTTCAACACGAGAAGTATACTGCAAGTGCTTTAAATAATATGGTAATACCCACTGGAGATAGAGTTATAATTCATCTGGGTACTCTACCCAATGGTAAGTATTATGAACAAGGTTCTATGTCATTGCAGATAGGAGGGGAAACTTGGGTATTAGTAGATACATTTGCAAAATCCAAACCTACAGACAAACACTTTATGGTTTCAGTAGATGAGGCACTTAATCCTTATATAATGTTTGGGGATGGTACCTTTGGTAAGAAACCAGCAGCAGGTACCAAGATAACTAATGTAGTATTCTACTTAACCAATGGTACTCAGGGTAATGTAAAGAGTAATACCATTACTTCTGTACCCTCAGTAATCTCTTCTTCAATTACTGATGCTACCGTAAGTAATGCTTACGATGCCGGAGGTGGTTCAAACTATGAAAATTTTACAATGCTCAAAGAACATATACCTTTGAGTGTAAAGACTTTGGGAGTAGCAATTACCAAAGAAGATTTCGAAAGTTTGGCAATGTTGGTTGATGGGGTAAACAAAGCTAAAGCCGATTATGAATGTGGTAGAAAGCTTACGGTATATATCAGCCCCGATGGTGGAGCTGTTGCTTCTTCCGAATTAATAAATAGGGTATACAACCTACTATCTCAAAGAGCCCCTATGACCACATGGTTAAAGGTTAAATCTGCAGGCAAGGTTCAGATTATTCTAGAGATGGAAGTTACTGGTAAGAAGTCTTATAAGACTCCCGAGATACAAACTCAAATTCTTACGGCATTATATAATGCCTATTCTCCGGAGCAAGCTCAGATAGGTGGAAGCGTAAGGTTATCAGATATCTATGCCTTAATAGATAACTTATCAACAGTGGATTACCTTCACCTTACTAAGTTCTATATTAAACCCTGGCCTACTACCTTCTATGGTAATAAAGAATTGAACTTGGGTCAGTTTAAATTGAATAAGGCTAAAGGGTCTATGACTTACTATATTACCTTCAATTCATCTACTACCTTTACAGTACGTTCTGTATCTAATGGGTATATAGCTACTGGTACTGTAGGTAATTCTATACAGGTAATAGATAAGGCTAATGGCTTTGACTTCTCTTTGGATATTCAGAACAATAGCTATCAGTCTGGTTACAGATATTCTATTACGGTATCAGAACCTAACCATGACTATGAAGACCCTGGCTTTAATTTACCAGTATTTGAAAACGCTTCACAATTGACTTTAACCGTAAACGAAATCGTATAATGATAAACCTCAAAAATCTAATCGACTTTTTGCCATTCGAGTATAAAGCTCAAGATACCTATAAGGTAAATGGCAAAGGCATCTTAGAGAGGTTTCTAGAAATTTGTGGAGAGCATTTTGAAGATTACATTACAAAGGATATTGAGAATATCTTGGACATTATTGATATAGATAAGGCTCCGGATATGTATCTCAATTTCCTTTGGCAATTCCTCGGAGAAATGCCCTTTGCTTATGGGAACACTATAGATGCACAGAAATGGGCAGAGTACTTTAATGGGTTCTACTCCGATGCTAAACTCCAAGAGTTATCTAAGCTTTGGATAATACCAAAGGAGGGACCCTTTACTTTAACCAGTACTCAAGTAAGAAACATCCTGAAGTATTCAGTATCCCTTTTCAAGATAAGAGGTACTTCTGAATTCTTCGAAATAATGATGAGGCTATATGGGTTAACCTGTATAGTATCAGACCCATCAAAATCGGATAACTACGATGGTTGGATAAAAGGCCACCCATACTTTGACCAGTATTATCAGTATGACGATAGATATACTTTCGATAATACTTTTAATTGTTCTCAATGTATTCCAGTAACCTTTAGACTTACTGGGCATGGATATACTTCCAACTCGGATGCTTTTAAAAAATTTCGGGAAGCTGTAGAAAGTTTCTTTACCAGATTTATACCTTATCACGTATCCTTCAACATAGATTATGGTTTTACGATAAATGATGGGTATTCTATTAAAGCCGAATTAGTAAACCCAGGTCAACCTAACCTTATTACTTCAGAAGTAAACGAGGTATTAGTAAGAGTAACCGTAACTTCTGATTGGCACAATGCAGATTTAAGATATCAAATCTCAAGCGATAAAGTTAATTGGGGTTATACTAAACATGAGAGTGGTTCAGTATTTAGTATACCAAGAGCAGGTACTTATTATTTTAGAAGTGTTGGAGATATCTCTAAGATAACTCAGATCACCGTACAACAAGAAACCTATAATCGCTCATACAATATTTCATGTGAACCTTTAACCGATAGGATAACTTCGAATAAGTTAAAGGTTAGTACTGTAGTAAGGGCTAGAGTAACTTATAAGGGTACACAAAAACTTTGCAATGTACGGTTAGTTGGTACTGACCAAGTAAAGATTTCTGGGTTTACTTGGGAATTCGATAAGCCTGGTACTTACATATTCGAGATTGTAGAATTCCCGGTAAAGCAAACCTCTTTTGTTGTAACCCAAGAAGAGATTGCTTATAAGGTAATATGTACACCTTCTGAATTTAGGATTGGAGATAAGCAATCTATTAAGGATGCAGTTACTACTCTTACCATAACCTCTAATTATCCAAACTCATTCACCGGAGACTTATACTGTAAGTTAATCGGTGATACCAAAATCTTTAAGAATGGTGATAAGTTTGCAGCTAGTAGTTATGGTACTTATAAATTTAAATGTACTCTGGACAAAAGGGAAACCGATGAGGGTGTAGGTATCTTTGAAGTGGCTTCTGGTAAAACGGCAATTTATCGAATCAGTATTAACCCCACTACCTCTACTTTATATGGTGGTTCTGCTAAAACTACAGTAAAGATACAACGTATCTCAGGTAATGGAGATGACTATAGAGTAAGAGTGGTGGAGACTGGAGAAACCTTCAATGCTAGACAAGGATATGTATATACTACTAATAAAGCCGGTACTTATACTTTCCAATCAGTAGCTTACCCTACTGCTAAGTCTATTTGGGTAGTTAAGAATGTTCCAGTAGGGTACCAGAATAAACTAAATATAGTTCCTTCGAATATTGCCGATAAGAATTGGAAAGAACCCGATTGGTCATTACCAGAGGACCAGATAGATAGTACTTATGCAGTATATGGGTTGGTTGATGAAACTTCTGCTTGTAGATTCCATCTTGAAGAAATGAAAGATGGAATGAATGTAAGTGGTACTGTAGTTTGTGAAGAAACTGATGAAATATATGATTTGGGGGATGAGATAAACCTTACTAAAGCCGGTACTTATACTTTCGTTGCTAACGACGGTTCTTCTTTAAGATGTCAAGTAATTCTTGAGGATTACCCTACCATCATAGAATTAACCATTGACCCAGATTATGCTGAATTAAAGGGCTCAATAAAACAAGTATCTTGTATAATCAAATGTGTTTCAAATAAACCAGATTTTGATAGTAGAGTTCGTCAGGTTGGTAAGCCTAATACCTTCGATGCTGGGGGGACTGGTTATGAATTTACTACGGCAACTGCTGGAGAATATGATTTTGAATCGGTTGCAGATACCTCCATAAGGGCTAAGTTTACAGTAGTAGATGCCGACCTTTTAAGTGTTAATCCCCGAAAGTTGGAATGGGCTCATGATGATACTTCCGAGAAGACATTTACCATTACCACTTATAGTAATCAATCTTGGACAATCGAAGAAGTATGATAAAGAGCACAATAGATAATGTAACAGAGACTACTACTCAGTCTCTGTTTAAAACCTCAATGATAGGTTTATTTGGAGAATGTACTCAAATCTTGTATGACCTTAGATGGATGATTTTACTTGCCATCATCTTAATATTATCAGACCTATGGTTTGGTATATCTGCAAGTAGAGTACAGGGTATAGCTATTAGAAAATCTAGAGCTGGTAGAAAAACTTTAAACAAGTTGGTAGATTATATATGTTATATCCTACTTGGGGCAGTAATTGGGAAAGCAATCGGGGAACCCTATGGAGTAGACCCAATGGTTGTATCTATTACAGTAATGGTACTATGTTATTGCTTTGAGATAGATAGCATATATGGACATATATGTGAAATACATGGTATTAAGAAACAGTATAGTATCTGGAAGATAATCTTCAAGTTATTTACATTTAAGTTTAGTGAACTCGGAGAAGCTTTCAGGGATATGGCAGAACAGAAAAATAATTTTAAAAATACGAAGAACAATGAAAACGTACTTTAAGTATGAAGGTATAATCAAATCAAAGGAAGCAGCAGAGGCAATTGCTGCTCCCTCTGGTTTGGGACCATTCTGTGGATTTGGCTCAGCCTCCATAAATGGTAATAAATTAGTAGTATCTCCTCAAGGAGTTTCTGGTAGTAAGTATGCTAATATAATCAAGGATAGGATTATGGCAAGGTATATGGCTAAGGCTTCCGAAGATGGAGAATTACCTGATATAAACTTTGGATGTATTTCAAGGGATGGTTATGTATTTATCTCTGATGAACAAACCCTTACTATTGAAAATATTCAGGGTACTCAGGGCTCTACTGAAGAGGTATTACTTTTTGCAGTACATACTATGATATCTGAACCTGTAGATAATCCGGTAGATTTTGTAGCCTATTGGAATGAATCTTCAGAAAGCTTCTATGACTTGTTTAAAAAGTCTACGGATATTTACTACCCTATCCCCGAGGAAAATCGTAATCCCAATGTACTTACTAATGATTCCTATTCTGATTATAATATGACATTTAGCAATCTTCTAGAAATGGTAGAGACTGCTTGTCCATATTATTCTAATAATAAAAATTCTGTTGTTCTTATAGGCATTTATGGAAAGGGAACCGATGCTATGACTAAGAGAAATGAAAATTTCTCTATCGTCCCATATCAAGGTAAATTCCAAGAGATCCCTTACACTACTGCTACTCATAGTATGATGAAGGAATCTATCAAGAGAACCGAACAGAACAATAGTGGGTTTCCAGTAGTTGACAAATCTGGTAATAAGTTAAACATCAAACAATATATTGATGCCCAATTAGAAGCTCTTAGAAAAGAATTTGCTAATTCTCTAAGTACTGCAAATCTCCCAATAGGTTCAATCATACTTTGGGAATCCGATGTAATACCCGAGGGTTGGGCAGAATATACAAAGGCTTCCGGTAGAATAGTTATCGGTTATCAAGCTGGAGGTATTCAAATTGGCGATGAGGTGATGTTACAAAATATAGGAGATTATTATACTCCTTCTAATGGGAACTTCGTAATCAATATTAAGGGGGATGACTTACCTAAGCATAGACATGCTCTTGGTGTATCAAACGGTACACAGGATGATGCTAATAAGTGGCAAAATGTTCGTCCCCAGTCCTTCTTTAATAGAGAGACTGGTTTAAATGGAGACCATGGTAGAGGAACCCCTACTAAGGGTATTCAAAATGGTGCTATTGTAGTAAGTTGGAATCTATTGGGAGAATCATTCGTTAATGAAACTTCAGTAGAGACTTTGACTATTGAAAAATTGCCACCGACTATTACATTACGATATATCCAAAAAATATCATCATAAAGTTGTTATTAGTTATTTAGTAGTATTAAAACTCATGTGTATTATTTGTATTGTTTAAAGTAAACCTTTGTTTACAATCTGTGTTTGCATAGTAAAATCAATTAGGGAGGGGCGTTGGGAAACGCCCCTTTTCTTTTGTGTTAATACTTAAGTTCTTCTTTAGCTCGGTCTTCCCAATATTGTATATCTTGCCTAAGCTCTGAGATATATCTCATGGATTCGTTAGTCTTAGGCATTTCGAAAAATTCGATAAGCATTATATTAGTTATTCGAGTACTATTTTCAAGCCTCTCCTTGATAAAAGGTGGAGGAGTAATTAATACCTCAAACAAAAGATAAGCATCTGGAGAAAGCTTATCCTTCATATAAGTATACATCATATCGAGCATTTCAGATTTAGCTTTCTCTTCTTCACTATCATCCTCTAATTCTTTATCATTATCGAATAAGTCATCGAGTTTAAAGAGGCTTTGATTATACTCTGCCTGTTCTCCGTATGCAGAACGAAGCAATTTGTTTTTGAATGTACTAAGTGATGCAAGGATTCTTGCTTTAAGATGTTCTTCAGTACATTCACCATAGTATTTGTTGAAAACAAATAACATCTTATCCCAGAAATAAGATTGGATAATATCCGGTGTAAGATTAAACCGTTTATAATCAATCTGTCTGGTAAGGTTTCTAATTACTGGCTTACAGACTTTATAAAGTCTGTTGAAAGTAGCTTCATCATATTCTTGCATAGGTTTTAATCTATGAAGCTCTGAACCGTTATTTCCTTTACTTTTTCCCATGTTTTTAAATATTCGTTATGCAAATATAAGTATTTTTTCTTATATAAAATAATAATATTAAATATTCGGGAGCTTAAGGTAGTGGATTAGTAGTTTCTAGATAGATGTCAACATACTTAGAACTATCTCGGTACTATCAAAATCTATTAGTTTATATAATATTGCAATATAGATATGAAGAAATTTAAAGACAACATCAAGTTCAGTTTTTCTCCTGAGTTTCAATTCGAGATACTCAGGTTTGTTTTAAAAGACAAGGAAGGAGGATTAGTACTCAAAAGGATTAAATCCAATTACCTGGTTCTCATAGAACACTCCCTTATCTTCGAGGGTATATCAAAATATTTTAAGAAGCAAGGCAGAATGCCCTCTGAGAATATTCTAAAGGAAGTATTAAAAGAGTTACTAGAATCCAAAACCTATGTGGATTTGGTAACTAAGGATGATATACCCAATATCAATAAACTAATAAGTAATCTTTATCATATACCACTATCTGATTCTGATTACATAAAAGAAAAGATATATCAGTTCTCTACTTATGTTGAGATGAAGAACTTAAATGATTCATTCGACTTGGATAACTTCGAACAATACGAAGAATATTCAAGGAAGATTGAAAAGGTACTTCAGAAAAGTAAACCTAAGAAAGAAGATGAACCCTTATATATGATTCGGGATATTACCGAGAGACAGTTTAGAAGACAAT
>OLOH01000422.1_pt1 | contig 31683 bp, 28 predicted proteins | sample 1673221 | NCBI WGS metagenome assembly OLOH01 (sample SAMEA3136767, study PRJEB25190) | human gut metagenome
GGCACTTCTTATAAGTCCAATCGGCCGGTATTAAGTGAAATGACAGCAAAGATTCCAGGAACACTTATTCTGACAGTGACAGCACTTGGGGTTACAATGCTGCTTTCTATTCCTTTAGGTACTTGGTGTGCGTGGTATGCAGGCGGCAAAGCAGATTGCCTGATCCAGATGGTGACTTATCTATTTGCTTCGCTTCCGTCTTTTTTTCTGGCACTTTTACTGATGTATTTTTTGTCTTTAAAGATAAAATTATTTCCGGTGATCGGAAGTCTTAGTCTGAAAGGACTTGTTATGCCGGTTTTGACGTTGGCATTGACTTTGTCAGCCTGGTATATACGTCAGGTGAGAGCCATTATCAGAAAAGAAATGCAGGGATCCTATATAGATGGCCTCAGGGCAAGAGGTATGTCTGAACGGCAGATTTTATTTGGACACGTACTGCGTAATTGCAGAGGCCCATTAGTGACTTTGATCGGGATATCTTTTGGCAGTATGCTTGGTGGTACAACAATTGTGGAGAGTATTTTTTCATGGCCGGGAGTCGGCAAATTGGCAGTAGATGCGATTACAGCCAGAGACTATCCGGTGATACAGAGTTATGTTGTCTGGATGGCAGTTATTTATCTGAGTATCAATTATCTGATTGAATTTCTGTATCCTTTGCTGGATCCGAGGACAGGCAGGAGGAGACAGAAATGAAAAAGAAAAAAATGATCAAGTTCAGACTGATAATTCTGATGGTACTTTGTGCAGGCCTTTTGCTGGGCGCATGGATCGTGCGGGGGCATTTGATTCATGAACCATTTCGTACCAATGTGCGTCAGGCTTTTCAGGCACCCTGCAGAGAGTATATCTTTGGGACAGATAATCTGGGAAGGTGTGTTGCCTGCAGAATTCTTTATGGCGCAGCGACATCCCTTTATGCGGCTGTTCTTGCCGTTCTTGCTGTATTTATTATCGGAACGGCAGTTGGTGTTACAGCAGCATATGCCGGTGGTATTGTGGATCGGATATTAATGAAGATTACATTGGTTTTTCAGGCTTTTCCGAATTTTATTCTGGCAGTTGCAGTAGCCGGAATGCTGGGAACAGGCTTAAAAAACAGTGTGCTGGCGCTGGGGGCTGTTTATTGGATCACTTATGCAAAACTGTCCCGAAGCCTGGTTTTGTCAATCAGAGATTCTGAGTATATAAGGGCAGCAAAAATATGCGGTGCAGGACCGACGGCAATTATTTTTAAATATATACTGCCGAATATGGTTTCACCGCTTATTGTGACGGCTGCTCTGGATGTCAGCAGTTTTATACTGAGTATGGCCGGTTTATCGTTTCTTGGGCTGGGGCCGTCCAGACCAACAGCGGAGTGGGGAGCCACCATGAGCGAGGCGAAAACATTTATCCAACAGGCGCCATGGTGTATTGTATTTCCGGGGCTGGCGCTGTTGGTTACAGTTGTTATATTCAATTTATTGGGAGATGCACTTCGTGATGTGATTGATGAAGGGTAATAAAAGGGTAACATTTTAAATTTATATAAAAAAGAACAAGGAGTAATCAAATGAAAAAGAAATTATTAACGATTGCTGTGACAGCAGCAATGGTGTTTAGCCTTGTGGCCTGCGGCAGTAATGGTGGGAGCAATGAAACAAAGGCGGTGGAGACAAGTGCGTCAGAAACAGCAGCTGAGAGTGCTGTTTCTGAAGGTGATGGTGAGAAAACACTGAAAGCCGGTGCAACAACAGGATTTTTCGGCGCAGAGAGTCTGGATCCTGCGAACAACTGGGATGGATGGATTATGTCCATTTATGGTATTAGTGAGAACTTGTTCAGATTAGATGATAATCTGGCACCTCAGCCATGGCTGGTTGACAGCTATGAGAATACGGATGATACAACATGGGTATTCACCTTGAAGGATGGCATCACATTTTCCAATGGCAATGCCGTTACTGCAGAAGCTGTAAAGAAGTGTTTTGAAAGAACCTATAGCAATAATACCCGGGCGGCCAGTACACTGAAAATTGATTCCATGGAGGCTGACGGCCAGATATTGACGATTCATACACCAGAAGCGAATCCTACAATTTTGAATGATCTTTGTGATCCGATGTTTGGTGTTTATGACGCGGAAAGTGAGATTGATCCTGAACTTGGGGCATCATGTACAGGACCTTACGTGGCGACTGCTTTCACAGCTATGACAGAAGTAAAGATGGACAAAAACAGCAATTACTGGGGCGGAGAACCGGCAATTGATCATATTGAACTGAAAATTATGGATGATGTAGATGCGTTAAATATGGCACTTCAGAATGGAGAAATTGATATGATTGCACAGCTGCCGGCAGCAAGTGCTTCACTTTTCTCTGATACAGATACCTATACAATTGGTGCAGCAACATCAACAAGATCCCAGTTCCTTCAGTTCAATCTTGAATCAGAAGCATTGAAGGATGTGAATATTCGTAAAGCCATCAGTATGTGTATTGATCGTGAGGGCTATGCAGATGTTGTATTTGCAGGATATGCAAAACCATCCTATGGCATTTATCCGGATACATTGAGTTATGGCGGTACGGATGGCATTAATCTTTCTGTTGATAAGTACGATACAGAAGCAGCCAAAGCACTGGTAGAAGCTGCAGGTTACACACCGGAAAAACCTCTGGAATTAAAACTGGTTACATACAGCTACAACACAGGTTTACTGCAAATGACAGATATGCTGCAGCCGGAGCTGGAAGCAATTGGAATTAAGTTAAGTATTGAGACTTATGATGTACTGGATGATGTACTTCAGGACGGAAACTTTGATATTGCAGCTTTGAGTTATGCCCTTGCACCAACAGGTAATGCTCAGTATCTGATCAATATGTTGTTTGTATCAGATGGCACTGATAATTATGGCCATTACAGTAATTCAGATGTAGATGCGGATGCACAGAAACTGGAAACTACCTTTGATACATCTGAAAGAGATGCAATCGTCAAAGATCTGACTCAGAAAGTTGTAGATGATTGCCCGGATGCTTTTATTGCCAGCCAGCAGCTGCTTATTGTTTATAACAATAAAGTAACGGGTGTGGATGTGAATCCATCTGAGTATTATCTGATTACGAATACATTGGATATTGCGGAGTAAAACATATGCTTTCAGTTGAACAGCTTTATGTGAATTACGGAGAAAAAGAAATACTGCATGATGTCGATCTTCAGGTTGCTCAGGAAGAAATTGTGATGATTGTGGGAGAGAGCGGCAGTGGGAAAAGTACTCTGGTGCGCAGTATCATGGGCCTTTTGGGTGAAGAAGGGCATATTACTAAAGGAAATATTGTCTTTCAGGGGGTCAATTTGTGTCAACTGAACAAAAAACAATACCGGGAGCTGAGAGGCTCCCGTATTGCTATGGTTTTTCAGCAGCCGGAGAGTTCTTTTGATCCCACTCAGACCATTCATCGTCAGTTTTACGAGGCTATGAATGTACATAGGAAAGTCAATGTGCAGGAGGCAGAGCAGACAGCAAAAAGCCTACTTGGAATGCTTGGATTCAGGGAGCCGGAAACCATTCTTTCAAAATATCCTTTTGAATTAAGCGGCGGCATGGCGCAGCGGGTGGCTATTGCGTTGGCTGTTGTTAATGAACCGGCGTTTTTGCTGGCTGATGAGCCTACGAGTGCCTTAGATGTGGTTGTACAGAAGCAAACATTGGATATGATATTGGATATGCGTCAAAAATTGCATATGACAATGCTGATGGTGACGCATAATATGGGAGTTGTCGCATATATGGCGGATAAAGTCGGCGTGATGCATCATGGCCACCTGGTAGAATGGGGCAAAAAGACAGAATTGTTGAAAAATCCACAGCATCCATATACCAGAGAATTGATTCGTGCGATTCCGACCATGAATGGCATTCTTCCGCAATATCAGGAAACACCGCAGATGAAAGGTTGGAAGAACAAAGTCTGGTATTCTGAGACACACTGGGCATTGATGGTGTAAAGGGCATAGGAGATATGAAAATAGCAGAAATTAGAAATCTCAGTTATAGTTATAGAGAAAATTGTGGACAGAAAAAGGCTGTATCGAATATTTCTTTTGATATTGATGAAGGGGAGTGCCTTGGCCTGATTGGAGAGAGCGGCAGTGGTAAAAGTACAATTGGCTCATTGATAGGAAATTTTCTGACAGGGTATGACGGAAGTATCCATTTGATGTCTAATGAAAAAGAATTGGCAGACATGTCAAAAAAGGAACGGCATGATTTGTATAGGGATATACAGGTGGTATTTCAGAATCCCTGGCAGTCTTTCCCGCCTAATATGTGCGTAGGAGAAGGTATTGCAGAAGGTATTCGATATTACAGTCGAGGATTAGCTTCAGATCAGAAAAAGTTAAAAGAGAAGGTGTTGGAGACCATGCATCTTGTGGGACTATCCGCATCTTACTATCAAAAGAAATGCAGAGAGCTGAGTGGTGGAGAGTGCCAGAGGGCAGCTATTGGGCGTGCGATTATTCGATCACCGAGGCTACTTATTTGCGATGAAGTGACAAGTGCATTGGATGTGTCGATTCAGGCACAAATTATGCAGCTTTTATTTTCACTGAAAAAAGAGATGGGGATGGCAATGCTTTTTATTTCCCATGATCTTGCACTGGTAGGCGGTATCTGTGATCGGGTCTGTGTCCTGCATGATGGACAGTTAGTGGAAGAATTGCCGGGAGGCAGGGAAATGTATGAGAAAGCAGAACATCCATATACAAGATTGCTGATGAAGTCAGTGCTGGATAATATATAGAACAGTTACGAAAACTTTAAGAACATCGCTTACATGTACGGTGTTCTTTTTTTACGAATTCATTTGTTGTCAGAACAGTATATGGACGGTATAATGGGACTATATGCAGAGGAATTTTGGGTATAGTTTGACAATTGTGTTAGTTTGATTCACAGGTAATTGCAGAATATAAAGCATTTTTGATGGCTTTAAAAGACTGAGAAGGTGCCATTACCGTGAAACGAAAGGATGGATTTTCGTGAATTTCTGTTATGATGTTTTGAATTATAAGTACCCATCCAGGCGGGAGGTAGTCTACGGGCGAAAGGGCATGGTCTGTACATCTCAGTCGCTGGCGGCTCAGGCCGGACTGGATATTATCAAGGCCGGAGGCAATGCGGTGGATGCGGCGTTGGCCACGGCAGCCTGCATGATTGTGCTGGAGCCTACATCCAATGGCTTCGGCAGTGATGCTTTTGCACAGGTCTGGATGGACGGGAAGCTTTATGGACTTAATGCCAGCGGTTTTTCGCCGGCTTTGCTGACGAGAGAGGCGTTGATGGATAAAGGCTATGAACAGATGCCGAAGTTCGGCTGGGAACCTGTGACAGTCCCGGGAGCTGTTTCCGGATGGAAGAAACTGCATGACCGGTTCGGAACATTATCCTGGGAGAAGATCTTTGAACCGGCGATTCGCTATGCGGAGGAGGGCTATGTGGTGACGCCGGTGATCTCCAAAATGTGGCGTCAGGCATGGGATGATTATGAAGAAAGCCTTTCACCTGAATTGTTTGAGGAATGGAGGAAAGTCTTTGCCCCGGATGGTCATACACCCCGGGCCGGAGAGATCTGGTCATCCAAAGCCCATGCGGAGACATTCAGGGAATTGGCGGCAACGGATTGCGAGAGCCTGTACAGAGGCCGCCTGGCGGATGAAATAGACAGCTATTCAAGGACAACCGGCGGTTATTTGAGAAAAGGGGATCTGGTAGCCTATGAGGCCGAATGGGTACAGCCAGTGAGCACTTCCTACAGAGGTTATGATGTGTGGGAAATACCGCCGAACGGTCACGGCATTGTTGCACTGATGGCTTTGAATATCATGGAATGTATGCAGTTTGCGGCCGGCCATGACAGTGAAGAAGTGGTTCACAGGCAGTTGGAGGCCATGAAACTGGCCTATTCGGATGGGCAGCAGTATATTGCAGATCCCCGAAGTATGAAAGTAACGACGGAACAAATGCTGTCGAAAGTCTATGCTGCTTACCGTGCGGCCAATATTGGTCAGCGTGCAGCCAAACCGCAGTACGGGAATCCTGCCAGCGGCGGTACGATTTATCTGTGTACAGCGGACGGCGCAGGCAATATGGTCAGTTTTATTCAGTCTAATTATTGCAATTTCGGTTCAGGGATTGTAGTGCCGAAAACAGGCATTGCACTTCAGAATAGAGGATTCAATTTTTATATGGACCCGGAAAGTGCCAATTGTGTCGGTCCGCATAAGAAAACCTATCATACCATTATCCCGGGATTTCTGACCAGAAATGGCAAAGCCATCGGCCCTTTTGGTGTCATGGGCGGTTTTATGCAGCCTCAGGGGCATGTACAGGTGATGATGAATCTCATAGATTTTCATATGAATCCCCAGGAGGCACTGGATGCCCCGAGATGGCAGTGGATAGGTGATATGAATATTGAGATTGAACAGGGCTTTCCGATGGATATGGCAGGTCGATTAAAAGCCAGAGGACATCATGTGACGGTGGCCACAGACAGCATGGATTTTGGCCGGGGACAGTTGATCTTCAGAGATGAGAATGGCATACTGACCGGGGCAACAGAACCAAGAGCCGGCGGCGTTGTAGCAGCCTGGTAGAAGCTGACAGTTGGTTAAGGTAAGAGATAATAAGAGGTGGAAGAAAGCATAAAAATGACGGACTGGAAAAAGTATTTTAACAGCACCATTCTTTCAAGGGGAAGACAGTATTACCATGAGGGAAGAGTCAAGCGGCTGACACATCGTGATCACGAATGGTTTGCGGCTGTTAAAGGCAGCAGGAGCTACAATGCCATCGCCCGGATGGGAGAAGACGGAGATATTGAAGACATGGAGTGTTCCTGCCTTTATGCATATAACGGCCAGAATTGCAAACATATGGCGGCGCTTTTGTATGCGGTGGAAGCAGATCAAAAGGAAAATGATGTTCAGACAGAATTAGAGCTGGCACAGCAGAGAATGGATAAGGAAGATAAAGTCATTTTCAAAAAGTTGGCAGCCCAGACGGAATATAATTATTTTGATCTGAATATGGCTGCTCAAAAACTGGAATTGTCAAGGAGTATATGGGAGAAGGCCAAAAGACTGGCAGAGCAAAAGCAGATTGTCCTTGATGATATTCAAACTGGGTATTTGGGCTGGTACGGTGATTCGAAGCTTATTCTGCATGCAGAGGGCAGATATCTTACAAAAGGAAATGATGGTTATGCGGTTCAGGTCCTTTGCTCTAAGGACCGTGTTGAACAGGCACTGTGTTATGTCAGAGGATGCAGAGGATCTTATACGGCTCCCGGAGAGGGATATAGAGCGTATAGTTATGGCAATGTTTGTGTCCATGAGGCAGCGCTTATGTATCTCATGGAAGATTATCTGATCGCACACAGACCGGGGGATGCGACAGATTTGCGAGGAAAGCAGATTCTGGGGGTTTATCAGCAAAGATATGTCAAAAACAGTTCAAATACGTCCGTTTCTGACAAGCAAACGCTTTATCTGGAACCAAGGTTTGAGTGTCTGTCAGGTGGTCTGGAGGTATCTTTCAAGGTTGGCACAGGGAAAATGTATGTGATCAAAGATCTGACGGAGTTTGTCGGGCAGATGGAGCGCGGAGATACAGTAGCTTTCGGTAAAACAACAAGGATCAATTTGGCCGGCTGCCGGTTGGAAGAGACTTCTGAGAAGTATTATGCTTTTATTAAAAGACAGATTAAAGAGCAGCAGCAGAGAATGCGCCGCGATCGGACACGCAGTTACTATTCGATGGAAGAAGAAATTAAAGGGAATATCGATTTGTCTGGAACCGGTCTTGACCAGATTTATAGTTTGATCAGGGACAGAAAGCCAGAATGTTCCAAATGGACGTCACAAGGCAGAAAGAAAGTTTATCTTGAATGTGCAGATGGCGTGCCGAAAATGACAATGACAGTGAGCCGGCTGGCGGATGCAGGAAATCAATTTGACGGCATTCATGTTTCATGCAAAATAAACGAAGTCATGGAGGGAACAGAGGCTGTTTATTTCCTTGAAGATCATCGTGAAAAAATAGTGCTGTGCAGAACAGAGCGGGAAGCTATAGAAGGTCTGCTGCCTCTATATAATATGTCGAATGACAACGGGGAAATTCAATTTAATATCGGCAGAAAGCATCTTGCGGATTTTTACTATCGGTTTCTGCCTGAATTTAAGAAGTATGGCAGCGTAAAAGGTGCTGAAAGCAGGGATATCCTGCAGTATCTGCCGCCGGAAGCAAAGTTTGCCTTTTATCTGGATGCGGATGAAGAAAACCTGACCTGCGAGATTAAGGCCGTTTATGGTGAGAACACTGTAGATGTGACATGTCGTGGGGGTTCGGCAGAGGATTTTCGTGATCTTTTTAAGGAACATGAGATTATGGATCAGGTGATGCAGTATTTCCCTGAAGTAGATGAGAGCGGATCGGTCTTTCATTGCGGACGGGAAGAAGCACTGATTTATCAGGTTCTGGATCAGGGAATTGAAGCATTGATGACTTTGGGGGAAGTCAACAGTACAGATCGTTTTAAACGACTCAGTATTCGACGGATGCCGAAGGTATCTGTGGGTGTTTCCATGGAAAGCGGATTGATGGATTTGTCTATTACGCTGGATGACATGACCCATGAAGAGCTTTTGGAGGTTTTGAAGAGCTATCGCAGAAAGAAAAAATATTTTCGTCTGAAAAACGGTGATTTTGTTAATATTGAAGAGGATAGTGTGGAAATCCTCGGACAGATGATGGATGCATTGCATTTGTCACCAAAGGAATTTGTGCAGGGAAAGATGCAGCTGCCGGTTTACCGGGCGCTGTATCTGGACAAAATGCTGGAGCAAAGCAGCGGTATTTATCTGAAAAGAGACAGTCATTTCAGAAAGCTGGTCAAAGATTTTAAGACGGTGACGGATTCAGATTATGAAGTACCGGAAATGCTTCAGGATACGATGCGCCAATATCAGACAGAGGGGTATAAGTGGCTGCGTACGGTTGAAAGTGGCGGTTTTGGCGGCATTCTGGCAGATGATATGGGTCTCGGCAAGACACTTCAGATGATTGCGGTATTTCTGGCATGGAAACGGGAGGGACAAAAAGGCACCTCTCTGGTTGTATGTCCGGCTTCTCTTGTTTATAACTGGAAAGAAGAACTGGCACGTTTTGCACCTGCGTTAAATGCCGAGACGCTGACTGGAACACAGAAAGAGCGAAAAGAGAAAATCAGCCGTTATCAGGAGTGGGATGTTCTGATCACTTCTTATGACCTGCTGAAACGGGATATCCATGAATATGAAGGGTGTCAGTTCCGGGGGCAGGTACTGGATGAGGCACAGTACATTAAAAATCATACAACGGCTGCGGCAAAAGCGGTGAAGTTGATCCATAGTCAGGTTCGGTATGCGCTGACCGGTACGCCGATTGAGAACCGTTTAAGTGAACTGTGGAGTATTTTTGATTATCTGATGCCGGGATTCCTGTATACATATGAAGATTTCAAAAAGAATGTTGAAATGCCGATCGTCAAAAATCAGGACAAGCATGTTTCGGACAATCTCAGAAGGATGACAGCGCCCTTTATTATGCGGCGTCTGAAGAAAGATGTGCTGAAAGATCTGCCGGACAAACTGGAAAAAGTATGTTATGCGGCTTTTGATACAAAACAGCAGAAGTTATATGACGGACAGGTTGTTCATATGCAGGCTATGCTGGAGGAACAGGCGGATGCGGAATTTGTTCAGAATAAACTGAAGATTCTTGCTGAGCTGACGAGACTCAGACAGGTGTGCTGTGATCCGTCACTGCTTTATGAGGCGTATGACGGCGGTTCAGCCAAACGTGAAGCTTGTATGGAACTGATTAGCCAGGCTATTGAAGGTGGCCATCGTATGCTGATTTTTTCACAGTTTACATCGATGCTGGAATTGCTGGAACAGGATTTGAAAGCGGCCCATATTGAATGGTATAAGATCACCGGCGAGACAGCCAAGGAGAAACGAATTGAGCTGGTACGTGATTTTAATGAGGGAACCGTGCCTGTATTTTTGATTTCACTGAAGGCAGGCGGAACCGGACTGAATCTGACCGGGGCGGATGTGGTCATTCATTATGATCCATGGTGGAATCTGGCGGTGCAGAATCAGGCAACAGACAGGGCACACCGAATTGGGCAGAAGAATATTGTTACTGTGTATAAATTAATTGCCAAAAATTCTATTGAGGAGAAAATCCTTGAAATGCAGGAAGCGAAGAAACATCTGGCAGATGAGATCCTCAGCGGTGAGATGGGCGGTCTGTCTGCGTTGACAAAGGATGAATTGATGGAACTATTGAAAATATAAAAAACTTAAAAAAAACTGTTGACAAATCTTTCACTATAAGGTATTATTAATAGCGTCGCTGGTGCAAGCGAGCGACGGTAAGCCCAGATAGCTCAGTCGGTAGAGCAGAGGACTGAAAATCCTCGTGTCACTGGTTCGATTCCGGTTCTGGGCACGCAGGTGTAGTTCAATGGTAGAACATCAGCCTTCCAAGCTGAATACGTGGGTTCGATTCCCATCACCTGCTTTGAAAATGAATATTTTATTTATTATGCGCGAGTGGCTCAGTTGGTGGAGCACGACCTTGCCAAGGTCGGGGTCGCGGGTTCGAGTCCCGTCTCGCGCTCTTCTTATATACAAAAGGTATCCTAAAAGGATACCTTTTGTATATAAACGAGTCCTGCCGGACTCGAACGGTTCGAGGTCTCCGCTCTGCTCCGGTCGGTGCAGAACCGACATCCACCGGATGTCGTGCACCGTCTCGCGCTCAATCAGAAAGAGGTTAGAATCGATATATATATGCAAGAGTCCTGCCGGACTCGAACGGTTCGTATCTTCGTTCCACTTCGGTCGGTGCAGGATTGTGTTTTTTTAGTTTTATAAGAGATGAGGGAGTAGCAGGCGCGTTTTTTCAGCGTAACAAGTCAACATACTGGCCATTGGCCTGGCTTGTTTTAAATAGCGAGACTCATGTATAACTGACAGGCTATACGTGCGTCTTGTGTGAATACAGAATAAATGACAGGTATAGTCGATGGACTATACTTTTTTTATGTCGTCATAGGATTAATTAAGAGAAAAATTGGGAGGTTAGTATGAGCTGGAGTTTGGTTTTTGTGGTCAATAGTATTTTGCTGGGTGTAGGACTTGCGATGGATGCTTTTTCTGTGTCCATGGCGAATGGTTTGAATGAGCCGAATATGAAGAAGAGAAAGATGCTGGGGATTGCTGGGACTTTCGGTGTATTTCAGGCGTTGATGCCGATGGTCGGGTGGATATGTGTCCATATGATCGTAGAATATTTTTCAGCATTTGAAAAATTTATTCCGTGGATCGCACTTATCTTGTTGGGATATATCGGCGGACATATGATCTATGAGAGTGTCTGTCCCAGGGACAGTGAGGAGGAGGAAACCGGCGTGGGCTTCTGGGCATTGATGGTCCAGGGGGTAGCCACATCCATTGACGCACTGTCCGTAGGATTTACGATTGCTGAATATGACTGGCTGATGGCTCTGGTCTGTTCCCTGATCATTGCAGCTGTCACATTTCTTATTTGTATTGGAGGGCTGTTCATTGGCCGTAAATTCGGAATAAAGCTGGCAGGCAAAGCGCAGATATTGGGCGGTGTGATTTTGATCGGTATAGGTCTGGAAATTTTCATCAGCAATGTATTTTGAAATTGCTTGAAAAGACAATTGGTGCTTTTTTCAGAACGGGTAGAAATGCGTTTTGCTTTTCTTGACAAAAACATATTCGTATGTTATCATGATAACACGTTAGTAAAGTAAAGAGAACGAACCGTGAAAACGTAAGATGGAGGCATTTATGAAAAAGGGTTTAGCTTTATGCATGGCTGCAGTATTAGCCATGGGATGTTTGTTAACAGGCTGTGGAAGCAGTGATACAGGCGCGAAGTCAACAACAGAAAGTGCTGCGGCAAGCACGGAGAAAGTGGGAACGGAAACTGCCGGAACCGAGGCAGCCGGTACTGAGACGGCCGGTAATGGCAAGACATTTACCGTTGGCTTTGATGCCAGCTTCCCGCCATATGGTTATCAGGAGAATGGCGAGTATGTCGGTTTTGATCTGGATCTGGCGCAGGAAGTCTGTGACAGAAATGGTTGGGAAATTGTGAAGACACCAATCGACTGGGATGCCAAGAATATCGAATTAAATGGAGGTTCCATTGACTGTATCTGGAACGGCTTTACGATGAATGGCCGTGAAGATGATTATACATGGACACCGGCTTATATCAACAATACACAGGTATTTGCAGTGAACAAGAACAGCGGCATCAAAAAGGCAGCTGATCTTGCAGGCAAGAATGTCCTTGTTCAGGCGGATTCTTCAGCACTGGCAGCGCTTCAGGATGAAGAAAACACAGATATCAAGGCTTTGGCAGATTCTTTCGGCAGCCTGACACAGGTACCGGATTATGAGAGCGCGCTGATGGAGCTTGAAGCAGGTTCCGCAGATGCCGTTGCCATGGATGAAGGTGTTGCGCTGACGAAGCAGGCCCAGAATGACAATATTGTGATCCTTGATGATGTGATTTCACAGGAACAGTATGGCATTGCTTTTAAGAAAGGCAATGATGAATTGAGAGATCAGGTATGGTCTACATTACTTGAAATGGAGAAAGACGGCACTGTAGATAAGATTGCAGCGAAGTATCCATCCATCAATACAGCCAATATCTGTATTAGTGACAATGAATAAGAATTGAATAGAGCATCTTGGCTGCTACAAAATTCATCAATTGATTTTGTGGCAGTTCTTTTGCTCTTATAAAGGAGGAAATGAGAATGACGGTCATGCAGATTGTCCAACAGTTATTTGGCAGTATGGGTATCACGATGGAAATCTTTTTTGTTACACTGATTACATCGCTGATTCTCGGCCTTGGTCTGGCACTGATTCGTATGTCAAAGAATCCGATATTGTCAGTGATTGCCAAATTTTATATTTCTGTCATGCGTGGTACACCATTGATGCTGCAGCTGCTTGTTGTATATTTTGGCCCTTTTTTTATTTTCGGGATGCAGATCACGCCATCTTACCGCCTGAAAGCTGTCCTGATCGGCTTTGCTTTAAATTATGCCGCTTATTTTGCAGAGATTTACAGATCCGGCATTGCAGCGATTCCGGTTGGTCAGTATGAGGCGGCCAGAATGCTGGGATACAGCAAAACACAGACATTTGCCTATATTGTGATGCCTCAGGTCATCAAGCGGATTATTCCGCCGGTAGCCAATGAAACCATTACCCTGGTCAAGGATACATCTCTGGCTTTTACATTGGCGGTAGCAGAAGTATTTACCGTGACGAAACAGCTGGTGGCTTCCCAGTCATCCGTTGTTCCGTTTATTGTGGCGGGTATTTTTTATTACATTTTCAATCTGATTGTGGCGGTATTTTTTGATTATATTGAAAAGAAACTGGATTATTACAGATAGGAGGAGAGCCCATGCGTTTACTGGAAATGAACCATATTAAGAAAAGCTTTGATGGGCAGGAAGTCCTGAAAGATATATCTATTCATGTGGATGAAGGTGAAGTTTTGAGTATTATCGGGCCCTCCGGTTCCGGTAAGTCTACCATGCTGCGGTGCGCGACGATGCTTGAGACCATTGATGACGGAGCGATTATTTATCTTGGGGATAAGGCGGCTTTCAGCAAGGACGGACATGCAGTGTATGCCAAGGCGGCGGATTTGAAGAAGATCCATAGTTACTATGGACTTGTTTTCCAGAATTTCAATCTGTTTCCGCATTATTCCGTCATAAAAAACATTACGGATGCCCCATTGAGAGTACAGAAAAGAAATAAATCCGAAGTTTATGCAGAGGCAAGAGAACTTCTAAAGAAAATGGGTCTTGAGGACAAGGAGAATGCCTATCCTTATCAGCTGTCCGGCGGTCAGCAGCAGAGAGTATCTATTGCAAGAGCACTGGCAATGAAACCGAAGATTTTGTTCTTCGATGAACCGACATCTGCGCTGGATCCGGAGCTGACAGGTGAGATCCTGAAGATTATTAAGAATCTGGCAGCAGAAAAGATGACAATGGTCATTGTTACCCATGAGATGAATTTCGCCAAAAATGTGTCGGATTATGTGGTTTTCATGGACAAGGGTGTGATCGTTGAGGAAGGCAAACCGGAAGATGTGTTTAATTCAGAAAATCCTCGAATGAAGGAATTCCTTGGCAAATTTGAATCATAAATCAAAAATAGCGTAAAAAAAGGTTTTTTTTCGGCGTATTCAGTGGTATGATAGTCAATGCTGATCAAGTTGTGTGCGTGTCCGGCTTGAAATAACAGTTACAGAAAGGATTTGTAAGACGATGTTATTTTGCAGTATAGAATTCATATTTCTGTTTATGCCGATTTTTTTGTTGATTTATTATACTGTTCCGAAAAAATATGGCAACCTGATACTGTTTTTGGGAAGCCTGTTTTTTTATGCCTATGGTGAACATCGGTTTTTCTGGCTGATTCTTGTTTCGCTGGTGATCCATTACGCATTGACCAGGTATTCCCAGGGAAAAAGCCGGAAATGTCAGAGGATTTGTCTGGTGGTCATGCTTGTGTATGGCTTTGGCATGCTGTTTATATTTAAATATATGGATTTTTTTGTAGCCAACTGGAATCATCTGGCCGTCTGGCTGGCGGACAGGGGAAGCAGTGTGAAGCTGCCCCATGTGAATGCACCGGAGGTATCGCTGCCTTTAGGCATCAGTTTCTATACTTTCCAGATTGCAGCTTATGCCATTGATGTTTACAGAGGTCAGGTGAAGCCGGAGGAACGTTTTGTTGATCTGGGCGCTTTTCTGAGTATGTTTCCTCAGTTGATCGCCGGTCCGATTGTATTGTATCATGATGTGTCAGCGCAGCTGAAAAAGCGTGTTTTGAGCTGGCGCCATATGGAAAATGGTATTAAGACCTTTATCATTGGTCTGAGCCTGAAGATGCTGTTGGCGAATACCTTTGGGACTTTGTGGAATCAGGTTCAGACGGCAGGTGTCAGTGCAGCGTCTGTTCCAATGGTCTGGCTGGGAGCACTGGGATATACCTTTCAGATTTATTTTGACTTCCAGGGCTATTCTATGATGGCTATGGGGCTTGGAGAAATGCTGGGATTTCGAATTCCCAGAAACTTTCGGCATCCGTATATGGCGACTTCTGTTACAGATTTCTGGCGTCGCTGGCATATGACTCTCAGCGGATGGTTTAAGAATTATGTCTATATTCCTCTCGGCGGCAGCCGTCACGGCAAAGTCAGAATGCTGTTCAATATGTTTGTGGTCTGGTCTTTGACCGGGTTATGGCATGGCGCCGGATGGAACTTTATTCTGTGGGGCATGTATTATTTTGTCCTGTTGATGATAGAAAAGCTGTTTTTGCTGAGATTTTTTGAGAAATATCCTGTTGTCGGATGGTGTTTCACATTTCCGGCAGTGGTGACCGGATGGGTAATTTTTGCATCGGATAATCTGAGTGCAGTCAAAAACTATCTGATGCAGATGTTCGGACATTTGAGTGATGCCGGTTACTGGACAATGAATCTGGATCTGTTTGGGCAGACTGTACGGCAGTATGGCATTTATCTGGTGTTGGCCTTTATCTTTTCGACGGCGTGGCCTTATGGGAAATACCGTGAGAATAAGAACAGGCCGCTGACAATTTTTATTCTCCTTGTCCTGTTTGGTCTGTGTGTCTATAAGATGCAGACAGCAGCCAGCAATCCGTTTTTATATTTCAGATTTTAGGAGGTGCAGAGGATGCGTGGATGGATCGATTGGGCCAGAAAGTACCCGATGACGATGCTTTTGATCATCTGTTGCCTTATTGGCGGCCCTTACTTTGGCGGACAGCGTGCGATCGAGGCCTATAAGAATTATACAGGGAAGGCAACGGCGGCGGATGTCCTTGGTACATGGACCCAGAAGGCAGCAGAGCATTCGACACTGCTGAAAGCGGATGCCCAGGGAACGAAGGAACAGCAGGCCGCCAAAAAAGGCGGACCGTTTACGGATGTGGATCAGAGTTATCTGGATGATGCGGTGTTTATCGGTGATTCCAGAACGGATACATTGAAAATGTATTCGGGATGGGAGAATACGACGTACTATGTTAAGACTGGAACTAACATTTGGGATATCATGGATGTGGTGCCGGATGATGAAGACAGGACCATTGATGAGGAACTTCAGAATAAACAGTTCGGCAAAGTTTATATCATGTTGGGAGTGAATGAACTGGGAACCGGTACAGCGGAAACCTATTACCAGCAGTTCAAAAAGGTTGTGGCGCGTATCAGGGAACTTCAGCCGAATGCGTTGATCTTCGTGGAGTCTATTATTCATGTATCCGCCGAGAAGGATGCAGAGGGTACAGTGATCAACAATACAGAAATCAACGCCCGCAATAAGTGGCTTAAAAAACTGGCGGACAACAAGACGATTTTTTATCTGGATTATAATGAAGTTCTGGATGATGAGAACGGTGCATTAAAAGCCGATTCCACCTTTGATGGTGTTCATTTGCAGGCGGATAAGATTGAGCCGTGGAAGCAATTTATCTTGAGTCACGGCGTGAAATAGGGCGGCCGCTGAATAATGAAATGATTGCGGTCATAAGTATTAATATTGGGATTTCAAAAGAGCAATTCAGCACAGGTGCTCTTTTGGAATCCCATTTTTAGTTTTTGAACCGCAATCGATTTATTATTTAATGCGGCCGCTTTCCCTATGGCAATCTTATATAAAATCTGCTAAAATAAAATATATGGAAAATCATTTTCATGAGATGACTTGATTTATGGATATTCAGAAAATAGCAAAACGCTTGTTATTCTTGGATAAACATCTAAATTAACAGTTCGCAGCAGGTGGTTCAACATCGCCGATCCTTAGGCGCTGTTTTTTAGCGCCTTAGTACCGTTGCAGATGTTGTGCAGCGGAAGCGTACCTGCGGTGAACTGTTAATTTAGATGTTTTCGAAGAACAAGGAAGCATTTTGCACCATCTGAATTTACAGAAAGGGGGATTTTTATGGGATTAAAGACGGTTGTTTTGAATTCAGAGAGGATGAATTACGATGGCAAGCTGGATCTGTCCGTTTTGTCATCTGAGGTCAAGGAATATGCTTCTACAGAGCAGGATCAGATTCTTGAACGTGTGCAGGGGATGGATGTTGTTGTGACGAAGGAGATGCCCGTTGACGGCGATACAATTGCCCGTTTTCCGGATTCTGTTCAGTTGATCTGTGAGGCCGGAACAGGATACAACAATATCGATATTGAAGCTGCAAGGGCCAGAGGTATTACGGTATGCAATATTCCGGCTTACAGCACAGAACGTGTGGCCCATACAGCGATTATGATGATTCTGAATCTCAGTTCCTCCATGCAGATCCAGCAGGCAATGCTGGCAAGGGGAGACCGAAGCAATTTTACGAAATGTATGCAGGTCAGTCATGTGGAAGTCAATGGCAAGGTCCTGGGTATTGTGGGAGCCGGAAACATTGGACGTGAAGTGATCAAGGTGGCACAGGCCCTTGGCATGAAAGTACTTGCTTATGTAAGGACACCGAGAGCCGATGAGGATAATCTCAAGTACGTTTCCTTTGAAGAATTGCTGAAACAGAGTGATTATATCAGTCTGCATTGTCCGTTGACACCGCAGACAAGACATATGATTAACAAAGAGACCATTGCCATGATGAAACCGACAGCTTACATTATTAATACCGGACGCGGTGCCCTTATTGATGAACCGGCGCTGATCGAAGCGCTGAAAGAGGGAAGAATTGCCGGTGCAGGTCTGGATGTACAGGAGACAGAGCCGCCGGTACAGGATAATCCGCTTTATGATATGCCGAATGTTATTCTGACGCCGCATATGGGCTGGAAGGGCCTTGAGACGCGTCAGAGACTGGTGTCTATCCTGGCTGCCAATATTCAGGCGTTTGACGAGGGCAGACCTCAGAATGTGGTCAGCTAAGCTTCATTTTGGCTTACATTTAGCTAAAGAGCAGATTCTTTAAATGAAAAGGTTTGATTTCCTGCATATTTGTGATAGAATAGCTTATGTTCGATTTGAGTAGGATGGGTATTATAGTAGAATTGCAGAGGTGCAGGAAAGATGATGAATTATATTATTGTATTTTTAATTTCAATGGTGCCGCTGATTGAACTCCGCGGCTCCATTCTTTATGCCACTGGAATAGGACTTCCGTTTTTGCCGGCCTATATCACAGCCATTATCGGCAATATGCTGCCGGTCCCTTTTATCTTTCTGTTTGCGAGAAAGATACTGGTCTGGGGAGCTGATAAGCCGGTCATCGGCAGATTTTTCAGTTTTTGCCTTGAGAAAGGCGAGAAGGGCGGCAAGAAGCTTCAGGCGAAGGCAGGCAGAGGTTTGTTTGTGGCGCTTTTATTATTCGTGGGCATTCCGCTTCCGGGAACAGGTGCCTGGACGGGAACTCTGGCAGCCAGTCTTCTGGATATGGATTTCAAGTCCAGTGTGGTGGCTGTTATGTGCGGTGTACTCCTGGCAGGTATTATCATGGGAGCTGCAAGTGCGGGACTTTTTGGCGCGCTTGGCGCATTGATTGGCTAGAAACCTACAAGGAAGCCTTTGAAATATGCTGGGGTCGGATAAGACGCATGACTGCCGGGCAGACATGTATTTTATGCCGGAGAGGCCTGATTTAGAATGAGAGAGAGGAAAGAGCTAATGATAAACATGTTGTTTAATGGTGTGCCGGTGAATATAATGGCACTGGCCGGTCTGGTATTTGCTTTTATAATGACCTGTCTGCTCCTTGTCAAGTGCAATGATAGACTGCCGAAGGATCAGGGAAGAGAGTTCGCTGTGAACGGTGCCCTGTCTGCGGGAAAGCCGAGAGGTGCAGGATTTATATTTATCCTTGTATTTATCGTATCAGTTGTTTTATTCTGCGAGCTGAATACAGAGATTATTATTTACCTTGTATTACTGGCAGCTGCCATGATGACAGGATTTCTGGACGATTGTTCCAGAGCCCCTTGGGGAGAACTCAAGAAAGGGCTTCTGGATTTCGCTATTGCGGTCATGGTTGCCATTACATTTTTGAACTTTAACAGCAACGTTGTAGAGTTTGCGATCTTCGGCGGCAGTATCACGATCCCTCCGGTGATCTTCGGTATTCTGACCGTTGTTCTTGTATGGGTATCCATCAATGTGACAAACTGCAGTGATGGTGTGGATGGTCTGTCCGGTACGCTGACGATCATCACATTGATCAGTTTGTATATGGTGGATCAGATCAAGGGAATGGATCCGGTCTTCTCCCATACGATTTTGCTGTTTGTCATCTGTATTCTGGCTTATCTCTGGTTTAATGCAACACCGAGTAAGCTGATGATGGGCGATGCAGGTTCAAGAGCCATGGGCTTTTTCATCAGTATTGCAGCCCTGAAGACGGGAAGCCCATTTATTTATATCCCTGTAGCGATTGTACTGATTCTGGACGGCGGTCTCGGTCTTCTGAAGGTATCGTTGCTTCGCTTCCTGAAGATCAGGATTCTTGTGAATACAAGAACACCGCTGCATGATCATGTCCGTAAGGTGATGGGATGGTCCAACACACAGGCTGTGTTCAGATTTGCCATCATTCAGATCATGATTTCAGCAGCAGTTATTTATCTGATCATGTAATAGAATAGCGTTTAGTATATAAAAGGCCAGTTCCGTTGAATGACGGGACTGGCCTTTTAGACTATTTGTATTTAATGTTTAATTTTGCATTTTGCGCAGGCACTTGGGGATAATGCACATCCGCCAAGGGCCGTTTCGCGCAGTTCAGCAGGCAGTTTTTTTCCGACGGTATACATGATATCCATCATTTCATCCAGCGGGATCAGCTGGTGAATACCTGCAAGGGAAATTTCAGCGGCCACAATGGCGTTGGATGCACCGGATGCATTTCGGTTCTGGCATGGATATTCTACCAGGCCACCCACCGGGTCGCAGACAAGACCCAACATGTTCATAAGCACTGTTGAGGCGGCATCTGTACATTGTTCCGGTGTTCCGCCCATCAACTCGACAACAGCGGCAGCGGCCATTGCGGCAGCAACGCCGATTTCGGCCTGACATCCGCCGACGGCACCGGCAACGGTTGCATTGAGCATGGCAAGATAGCCAATGGCAGAACAGGTGAAGAGTGCGTCGATGATCTGGTCATCGGTGAAATCATATTCTTCCTGAAGTGCCAGAAGGACACCTGGAATAACACCGGATGAGCCGGCTGTCGGTGCGGCAACGATGAGCCCCATGGAAGCATTGACTTCCAGCACACCCATAGAGTAGGCAATCGCTTTGGAAATCAGATTGCCGGCAATATTTTTCCCGGAGGACTGCAAGTCAGACAGTTTTCTGCTTTCACCGCCAATCAGACCGCCCATGGACTGGGAAGGCTGGTTGATGGCTTCTTTGGTGGCATCCTTCATGATTTGAAGGGAGACAGCCATTCTGGATCTGATTTCATCCAGAGGCTTTTCTGTCATCTCACATTCACGATCCATCATGATCTGAGAGATGGGTTTGTCATATTCTTTGCAGAGAGATAATAACTCTGCAGCTTTTTTAAAATCCATGTTGTGTTCCTCCCGGATTATGGTTCGATAATCATAACGTCGTGTACATAATGATTGTCAGAGATCATTTCCTTAATACCCTTCGGAAGGTCTCCGTCGACTTCAACAAGGGTGTAGGCCGTCTGACCTTTGGATTCGCGGAACAGACGCATGAAGGCAATGTTGACTCCGAAATGGCTGAGAACGGCAGTGATATGCGCAACAAGACCTAACTGATCCTGGTGTACTACAATAACGGAACTGTATTCACCGGTGAATTCAACTTCAACATTGTTGATTCTGGAAATACGTACTTTGCCGCCGCCAAGGGATTCACCACGGATAAGCATGGTTGTTCCGGCTTCATTTTCCATCAGGATATCCACAGAGTTTGGGTGAATATCGGTGACGGTGTCATTCGGTATAAAATGATATTCAATGCCGCGTTCGGATGCGATTCGGAAAGAATCCCGGATACGTTTGTCATCTGTATGGAAACCAAGTAACCCGCCTAAAAGCGCGCGGTCTGTACCGTGGCCGGAATAGGTATGGGCAAAGGAACCATACAGCGTAAATGTTGCTTTTATAATAGGGCCGTTGATCATCTTCTGGGCGAGATAAGCAATCACGGCTGCGCCCGCTGTATGTGAGCTTGAAGGGCCGATCATATTAGGGCCTAATACATCAAATGCGCTGAGTTGTGCCATAATTATCTCCAATCTGCTGTAAATAATAGGATGTTGTGTTAGACTTCTTCGTCAAATGTTTTGCCTAAGTAAGTCATATCTACAAAAGTACCACAAATGTAGAGTGGAAGTAAAGGGATAAAATATTATTTTTGTCGTTGAGCTCTGGTTTTGTACAGGATAACATACAATGTTAAATGAATCAGATTTATGGATTCGATAAAAATAATATCTGTCACTTCTCTAATTCGATACACGGTTATAATGTGGAAATTCTGCGACAACCCATATGTAGCATAGTATAGTTGGAAATTGTAATATATTACCATAGGACTTGAATTATATTCGATTATAAAACATGCATTAAAGTCATATAATAATTGTATTATATTTCAAAAGGCGGAGAGCATGTGAAATTGACGATTGGCAAAAGAGTAAAAGAACTGAGAGTGAAGAATAAAATGACGCAGGAGCAGTTGGCGGAAGCTGTAGATGCCTGTGTTGGATATATAAGCAAGATTGAGAATAACAGAGTGAATAATATCAGCCTGTCATTGGCATGTGAGTTGGCATCTGTACTGAATGTTTCATTGGGATATCTGGTTGGTGAATCCACAGAGAATGAAATGATGGATGAAGAGATGCTGAGAAAATACGGTGCGTGTACGGTAGATGAGAAGAGAAAGCTGTTAAAGATTGTAGATATTTTAAGGGATGAGGATTAGTCCCGGAATACGTGCTTTTGGCTGAATAAAACGAGAAATCTGATAGTAGGCAATACCGATTTGGAGAACCGGATGCAGCCGATACTGAAAAGAAAAGCGGCAGTTCCTGAAATACAAAGTGTAGATCAGGCTGTCGCTTTTTTGTGCGTTCTGAATCAAATGATGTTGGGGTCAAAAGGTCAAATAGACAATTTCATATCGCCGCTTTTGATCCAGTTTTTCTTGCGCATGGCTTCTGAGAAGACCAGGGTAAGAAGACCGGGAAGAATAAAATGAAACAGAAAAATCTTGATCAGGACGAGAACCGGACTTTCAACGGCCGTCATTGTCTGCCATGTCATAATCTGTCCTACCAGGCCGGATGTACCCATACCGCTTCCGGTGGCATTATTGGTCATGCCAACAAAACGGCTGATGGCAATTGGCCCCAGAATAGCTGATGAGAGAATTTCAGGGATCCAGATCTGGGGATGGCGGATGATATTCGGTACCTGAAGCATGGAAGTGCCGATACCCTGTGCAAGCAGGCCGCCAACGCCGTTTTCACGGAAGCTGGCAACAGCGAAGCCGATCATCTGGCAGCAGCATCCGATGGTGGCGGCACCGGCAGCAGGACCTGAGAGACCGAGGATGATGCCAAGGGCAGCAGAACTGATGGGAAGGGTGAGTACCATACCCATGATGACAGACACGACAATGCCCATGATCAGAGGCTGCTGAACCGTGCCCCAATTGATGATATCACCAAGGCGTGTCATGATCGTTGACACAGGCGGACCGACGATAATGCCCACTGCACCGCCCGCGATAATGGTGACAGCAGGGGTGATCAATAAGTCCAGTTTGGTTTTGCCGGCAGGGAGAGAACCAACAGCAATGCCTGCAAGAGCAGCAATGAAAGCTGACAGAGGATCGCCGGGACCGCTGTAGACCAGGGCACCATCAGAAAGAATGGAACCGGAGATAATCGCAGTTGCATAAGCGCCGATCATACCTGCGGCAGCGGCAGATAATGTGACATAAGTCGAGGATTTATACTTGTAGGCGACACCGATACCGATGCCGGCGCCGGTGAGACGCTGGGCCATAACGGCAAAAACACCCAGATAATAACCGAAATCGCCGCCGATCAGATCAGCGGCCTGTTTGAGGATTGTGCCGATAATCAGGGTGGAAAACAGGCCGAGGGCCATGCCGCTCAGACCGTCAATAAAAATCAAATTTAAAAACTTCTTAATTGTTGACATAGAAAAACTCCCTGTATACACATGTGTCTTGTCAGTCTTTGCCAAATAAAAAGGTTGACCTTATGCGCGAACAAGGTAACCTTTTTCACGAAGAGCACATTCGATATTGTCCAACATGACTTCGGATCGGGCTTCAACTGTGTGATAATGGGTGCCGCCTGCGATGATATTCAGCGGTTTGGCATTGGAATGCTTCAAACGGTCACAGAATTCTGCCACATCCCGACGGTTCTCCAGAATGAGATTGGCTGTGATTTGCCCGTAAATCTCATGTTCAATGATGACATCAAGCACCTTGCCGCCGTTGTCAACAATGGTATTCAATTCATCTGCAATGGCATCATCGCTGTGGTTGACACAGTAAATCTGGTGACAGGCTTCCGTCTGCTGACTGTACAGAACATATCCCTTCGTTGTGGCGAGAATATCCTTATTCACTGCACGCAGCAGCGCAATATCCTGAACAATAACCTGACGGCTGACACCAAGTGAACGGGCCAGGGCACTTCCCGAGATAGGAGCTGTGCTGTCCCTCAGCATCTGCAGAAGCTGTTCGCGCCTTGCTTCACCTTCCTGCATGTAAATCCTCCTTCCTGTATATGTACTGCCCGGACAAACATCAGCATCTGCATGCATCTGATCTATATGAATCCAATCTGCAAGCATCAGGAAGAAATGCCTGTGGGCAAAATCCTTATGACTAATATGATAACTTTAAAATCATATTTTGTAAAGGAAAAAGATATGATATAATGGGGAAGAGGTGAATAATAAAATGAGATACTATAATCAGACAAACTATCCCCATGTTCCATATCCGACACTGACAGATCTTCCTGAACTGGGACGTTCAGATACAACCGTCAGAGATGCGGGCTGTGGCCTCTGCGCTTCATGTATGGTTGTTGAGAATATGACAGGCAGGGAATTCCCATTGATCGACTGTCTGGAACTTTCCATCAATGTCAATGCCAATCACAGTCCGGGCACAGACTTAACCGTCCTTGGACCGTATATTGCAGAACGCTTTGACCTGGATCTTGTGATCACAGATGATCCTGAGCTTCTGAGAGCGCATCTGAAGAAAGGCTATATGGCCGTTGCATGCTCTGCAGGGGACAGACCGGAAGAAGATTATATCGGTGTATTCTCACATGGCGGGCACTTTATTGCTGTTGTGGGTATCGAAGAAGACGGCGAGCATATCACAGTCCTTGACCCGTCATTAATGCCGGATAAATATCAGGAAGACGGCCGTCGTGACAAGGTCATTGTCAACGGCAACGTCCTTCATACAACCATGAAGGTTCTGGCAGAAGACTGTCGTTACAGAGAAATCAAATACTATGCAGACGGCGACTTCAAGAAATGGCTGGAGCAGGAAGAACCGGATGCCAACAAAGACCGTTACTTCCTTTTCAGCCCTAAAGCATCCGAGAGCAGATAAACCGAATCAATATCATCAATTTTGGAGCATGATATGTACAAAACTCTGCAGGGGCAGTATCCGGTTATCTTTCTCACACGCCGGATAAAAGAATAGCCAGGGAATAAAAATAATCGTCCACGGGCAGGTGCTTCTGCCTGTGGACGATTATTTTTATTCCCTTCAAGGACTATTGAGTATTCACAAACAATTTTACTTATAGAATGCCACGAATGCGTTGTAGGCTTCGTAGACGTCCATCTTGGATACGATTTCCATTGGTGCATGCATGGACATAACCGGTACACCCAGATCGACAACATCGATATTCATGCCTGCAATGAACTGTGCAACAGTACCGCCGCCGCCTTCATCGACTTTGCCCAGTTCGCCGGCCTGCCAGTAAACGTTGTGTGCTTCCATGATACCGATGACTTTGGACATGGTCTCTGCACTGGCGTCACTGGAGCCACTCTTGCCTCTTGCACCTGTGTATTTGGTCAGGACACAGCCTTTGCCAAGATAACAGGAGTTGCCTGCTTCATAGACATCAGGGAATGTCGGGTCAAAGGCAGCACTGACATCTGAGGATAGGCACAGTGCGTGCTGGAGCATATCTTTATAAGAAACACCTGCATTTTCAGCAAGATATTCAAGATAATGGCGAACATAATCGGAGTGAAGGCCCGTATTGCCGACGGAACCGATTTCCTCTTTGTCTGTGAGGATGGTTACAGTTGTATATGTAGGATGCAGTGTATCCAACTCTGCACGGAGTGCCGGATAAGCGCATACACGGTCATCGTGAGCGGCGGATGCGATCAGGCTTCGGTCAAAACCAACATCACGGGCAGGGCCTGCGGCAACAATTTCAAGTTCGGCACGATAGAAATCTGCTTCAACAATACCGTATTTCTCATTCAGGATCTGAAGAACTTTTAACTTCACAGGGTCCTTTAAGCCTTTCTCAGGATAAGGGATGGAACCGATGAGAATATTCAGTTCTTCACCTTTAATACCTTCAGCCAGGGAACGCTGATTCTGTCTGGCAGACAGATGCGGAAGCAGATCACTGATATAGAAAACAGGATCGGCAGGATCTTCACCGATATTCACGATAACGGCATCGCCGTTTTTCTTGTAGATCACACCGTGAAGAGAAAGAGGAATTGTTGCCCACTGGTATTTGCGGATACCGCCGTAATAATGGGTCTTGAAGTAAGCAATATCATTCTTCTCATAAACAGGCGTTGGCTTTAAATCCAGTCTCGGTGCATCGATATGAGCGGCATTCAGACGAACACCTTCATCTAAAGGTGCAGTACCGAAGGTAGAAGCGATAATCGCTTTGCCGCGGTTGTTGAAATAAACCTTATCTCCGGGCTGGTAGGAAGCCTTCGGGTCGAATTCTGTGTAGCCGGCTTCTTTTAACATCGTTTCGGCTTTTGCTACACATTCACGTTCTGTCTTGGCTTCGGATAAAAATGCTTTATAAGGTTCGCAGAAATCATAAGCTTCTTTGACACGTTCCGGAGCTTCCAGGGCAACGGAAGGAAACTTCCATGTCAGTTCTTCCTGGAGTTTCTGTCCGGCAGTCTTTTCATTTGTGTTTTCCATTGTAAAAATCTCCTTAGTTTATTGTAATAATTCGCCGATATAGTCCGTCGTCATGCGAACGGCCTGGTCGATAAAGGCCTGAAGCGGCCCGTTGGACAGCATGGCAATACGGGTATTGCAGCTGTCGAAAGGAATCAGAATCCGTCGGGCATTGCTGGCCCCGATCGCCTGAGCCATAGTCGGTGTTAATTCGCCAAGAATGGCGTTGGCAACAACAATAGCAACAACGCCCACGATAATATCGGAGCGTCCTGCATTGAGGACGATGGCATTCTCGCCTGTGGCACCATCATTCGCACCGCCTTTGAGCATGTTGGAGGTGGCCAGGGAGTTGGTCCCCAGTGCACGGATGGTGACAGGCAGATCCTTTGGAAGGACAGAGGTAAGGGCAGAAATGTATTGTCTGCCAATGCCGCCGCCCTGACCGTCGATCACACTAATTAATATATTTTTCTTTTGCATGTTTCTTCCTTTCCGGTTAAAATCATTGTTCTTAGTATAGCTTAAAAAGGGAAAAAAAGCAATGATGCCGATGTTAATCCAGAATATCTCTTGTCATTTCCTGATGGGTTTTCTGATAGAAAGTCACTTGATTATTCATGTCGCAGGTAGCCAGCAAAACTTCCCTCAGATTAGAAATATTCTGGGCATGCATCTGTTTATTCAGCCACTGGATATCTTTGCCGGCGTGCTGCAGATTTCTCTCCATAATGTGACCGTCAATGATCACATTAGCCACAAGGAATTCTTGTTCAGGAGTCATAGATATATCTTCGGGAATGACGGGACGTTTGTCGGATTTTGGAAGGAAACTCATACGGCCATTGGGTTCCAATAGGATTGTCTGTAGATCCGACAAATTAAAATAGCCGTTGACCCGGCATTGCAGCAGCATTTCGGATAAATCTATTTTGCCTTTCAGGAGATTCTTTTCATAGATCGTGTCATGGTCCATCAGAATCAAAGGTTTGCCGGAGATCACTCGACGGGCGGCCATGGATTTGACGGAAATATAGGAAAGAACAATGGCGGCCAGGGCATAAACGACCATGGCAGTCAGGGGCAGCCACCAGTCCTTTTCAAGGGAGGTGGCCATTTCAGCGGCAATAGTGCCAATAGTGATGCCGTTGATATAATCAAACATGCTCATTTCAGACATCTGCCGGTAGCCCATGAGTTTGGTGAGGATGAAAAGGGCAATCAGGGAGAAAAGTGAGAGAAGAATGACGTTTAAGATATCCATAAGAAAACCTCCAAAAAATTTTAACCATCATCTAAAAATAGAAAATCATTTGCTTGATTATACGTGAATTTAACAATGGCATTAATAATATGTGTGTGTGCAGGAAAAACTATGCAGTTGTTTTATAGTGATGCTCGTTTATATCACCAATGGGGATGACATCGGGCAGCACAAATGATTACTTAATGACATCGTATATAAAAGATTTTGCAAAAATACACCGGAACAGTTGCAAGAGGACTGGATTTAAGTGTATAATAAATTCAATTTAAGCCAATATTGATGCAAATTGCTTTGAAATGACTTGCAAAGCAAGAACAGGAGGTTCTATGATTACATTACTTCAAAACGGTGCCTGGCTGTTAAACGGACAGGAAATTGTTGAAGATACTGCTGATAGTACGACAATTCTTAATTCAAAACTCGGATATGTGCCGGAGAAGAAGGATGCAGCGGCACAGACAATGGCTTACAATATTTTGCAGGCTCATAACACTTCTGATTCAAAAGAGCAGTTAAAGATCAAGTTCGACAAGATGACATCCCATGATATTACGTTTGTCGGTATTATTCAGACTGCAAGAGCAAGCGGACTTGAGAAATTCCCGATTCCGTATGTACTGACGAACTGCCACAACAGTCTTTGTGCAGTTGGCGGCACGATCAATGAAGATGATCATATGTTTGGACTTACATGTGCCCAGAAATACGGCGGCATTTACGTACCGCCACATCAGGCAGTCATCCATCAGTTTGCCCGTGAAATGTTGGCAACCTGCGGCGGCATGATTCTGGGGTCTGACAGTCATACACGTTACGGTGCCCTTGGTACAATGGCTATCGGTGAAGGCGGCGGCGAATTGGCCAAACAGCTGCTTTGCAGAACGTATGATATCAATATGCCTGGGGTAGTCGGCATTTATCTGACGGGCGAACCGATGAAGGGTGTAGGTCCTCAGGACGTGGCATTGGCGATTATCGGTGAAGTATTTGCCAACGGCTATGTGAACAACAAAGTCATGGAATTCGTAGGACCAGGTGTTTCCAATCTGAGTGCAGAATTCCGTATCGGTATCGATGTTATGACAACAGAGACAACCTGTCTGTCTTCTATCTGGCGTACAGATGACAAGATCGAAGAATTTTACGCATTGCATAACAGACCGGAAGATTACAAAGAACTGAATCCTGGAAAAGTTGCTTACTATGATGGTATGGTTGTGGTTAATCTCAGTGCCATCAAACCAATGATTGCAATGCCGTTCCATCCAAGCAATACATATACAATTGAGGAGTTGAATGCCAATCTTGAAGATATTCTGGATGATGTGGCAAAACGTGCAGCAGTCAGCTTTGACGGTGCCGTTGATTACACATTGAAGGACAAGATTGTTGACGGCAAGTTATACTGTGACCAGGGTATTATCGCAGGATGTGCCGGCGGCGGATTCGAGAACATCTGCGATGCAGCGGATATTATGAGAGGCCGCAGCATCGGTTCAGACAAGTTTACCATGAATGTTTATCCTGCAAGTACACCAATTTATATGGAACTGCTGAGAAACGGCGTGGCAGCTGATCTGCTTGCAACAGGTACCGTTCTGAAGACAGCTTTCTGCGGTCCTTGCTTTGGTGCTGGTGACACACCGGCGAATAATGCTTTCAGTATCCGTCATACAACACGTAATTTCCCGAACCGTGAAGGCTCCAAGCTTCAGAATGGCCAGGTAGCTTCTGTTGCACTGATGGATGCCCGTTCTATCGCAGCAACAGCAGCTAATAAAGGATTCCTGACACCTGCAACCGATCTGGCAGATATTGAATACAAGCATCCAAAATATCATTTTGATAAGACGATTTATGACAACAGAGTTTATGACAGCAAGGGTGTGGCTCATCCTGAAGTGGAGATCCATTTTGGACCAAACATCAAGGACTGGCCTGCAATGACCGCTTTGACAGATGATCTGATTGTTAAGGTTGTATCCGAAATCCATGATCCGGTTACAACAACCGATGAATTGATTCCATCCGGTGAAACATCTTCCTTCAGATCCAACCCGCTTGGTCTGGCTGAATTTACATTATCAAGAAAAGATCCTGCTTATGTGGGTCGTGCGAAGGCTGTTCGTGCACTTGAAGAGGCAAGACAGGCCGGCGGATGCCCATGTTCAGGCGGTACAGAACTGTCTGATGAAGTCAAAGCAGTTATTGAGAATATCAAGAAAGCATTCCCGGATATGGATGCGAAGAAAACAGCTGTAGGCAGTACGATTTATGCGGTGAAGCCGGGGGATGGTTCTGCCCGTGAACAGGCTGCTTCATGTCAGAAGGTACTTGGCGGATGGGCCAATATTGCTAAAGGCTATGCAACAAAGCGTTATCGTTCCAACCTGATCAACTGGGGCATGCTGCCATTTATCTATCCTGAAGATGAGCTGCCGTTTGCCAACGATGACTATATTTTCATTCCTGGCATTAGAAAGGCGATTGAGGATAAGCTGACAGATATTCCTGCTTATGTTGTGGGCGAAGAGATGAAACCGATTACATTGAAGATGGGTGAACTGACAGATGATGAACGCAAGATCATTCTTGCAGGTTGTCTGATTAACTACTATAAAGAGGCTTAAGAGACTGAGTAAGTCAATGCTACTATATTGAGACAGGCCGGCGGTAGCTTTTGCCGCTGTCGGTCTGAACTTCACATATTACGGGAGGACATGACGATGGACAAGATTAAAATGACAACACCGTTGGTTGAGATGGACGGCGATGAGATGACAAGAATTCTCTGGAAGATGATCAAAGACGAACTGCTTCTTCCATTTATTGATCTGAAGACAGAATATTATGATCTGGGGCTGGAGTACAGAGATCAGACCAACGATCAGGTAACCATTGATTCTGCCATGGCAACAAAGAAATACGGTGTTGCTGTCAAATGTGCAACAATCACACCGAACGCTGCTCGTGTGAAAGAATACAATCTGAAAGAAATGTGGAAGAGCCCGAATGGTACGATCCGTGCCATTCTTGATGGTACTGTTTTCCGTGCGCCAATCGTTGTGAAAGGTATTGAACCAACAGTCAGAACATGGAAGAAACCAATTACTATTGCCAGACATGCATATGGTGATGTTTATAAGGCAACAGAGATGAAGATTCCTGCAGCAGGCAAGGCGGAACTTGTTTATACCAATGAAGCCGGTGAAGAGACACGTGAACTGATTCACCAGTTTGATGGACCGGGCATTATTCAGGGGCAGCACAACATCTGCGCTTCCATCGAAAGCTTTGCCAAAGCATGCTTTAATTATGCACTGGACACCCATCAGGATCTCTGGTTTGCAACAAAAGATACCATTTCCAAGAAATATGACCATACATTCAAAGACATTTTCCAGGAACTGTTCGATACAGAGTACAAAGACAAATTCGAGCAGGCAGGAATCACGTATTTTTACACACTGATCGATGATGCAGTGGCAAGAGTGATGAAATCTGAAGGAGGATACATCTGGGCATGTAAGAATTATGACGGAGACGTGATGAGCGATATGGTATCTTCTGCATTTGGCTCCCTGGCAATGATGACTTCTGTACTGGTATCTCCGGATGGTTATTATGAATATGAGGCAGCGCATGGTACGGTACAGAGACATTATTACAAGCATTTGAAAGGGGAAGAGACTTCGACCAACTCTGTAGCAACAATCTTCGCATGGACAGGTGCACTCAGAAAACGCGGTGAGTTGGATGATAATGCAGAACTCATGGCATTTGCAGATAAACTGGAAAAGGCTACAATTGATACGATTGAGGCAGGTGAAATGACAAAAGACCTGGCACTGATCACCTCACTTGAGAATCCGACAGTGTTGAACAGTGAAGACTTTATTAAGGCGATTGCAAAAAGATTGTAATATACCATGAACATGATATCGAGTAAGAAAGGCAGGACGTTAAAGTATCCTGCCTTTTGCTGTGTGTATGAAATTATGTGTG
>OLOH01000423.1_pt1 | contig 31630 bp, 25 predicted proteins | sample 1673221 | NCBI WGS metagenome assembly OLOH01 (sample SAMEA3136767, study PRJEB25190) | human gut metagenome
GTTTAATCATACCCAAGAACAGCTGAGGATGCCCCTCCGTAAAGGACATCCTCAGCGTCAACAGCTCAATCTATGCGGATTGCCAAGCAGCAGAGGACCCGGGCCGTACCGCGGCAAACATCCAAGCACAAGCAGCTCAAGCCGTACGCATCGCTAAACAGCAGAGGCCCCGAGCCCTGCCGTAACAAACATTCCGCAGCGCAAAATACGCGAGGACGTTTGTGAGGCAAGGCCCGGGGCCTCGTCAGGTGGTTAGCCGATCGGGCTTAGTACATGCCGCCACCCTGGCCGCCCTGGGCAGCCGCGGCGGAGATGGCCTCCTCGATGGTGGTGTCCTTGGGCTCGTCGGTGACCGTGGCCTCGGTGATGAGGATCAGGCTGGCGACGGAGGCGGCGTTCTGCAGCGTCACGCGGGAGACCTTGACCGGGTCAAGCACGCCCATCTCAATCATGTCGCCCCACTCGCCGTTGGCGGAGTTGAGACCCTGGCCGGCGGGGAGGTTCTTGATCTTCTCGACGACGACGGAGCCCTCGAAACCGGCGTTCTCGGCGATCTTCTTGACCGGGGCGGTCAGCGCCTTGCGGACGATCTCGACGCCGATCTTCTCCTCATCCGTGGCTTCGACCTTGTCAAGCTCAGGCAGAGCCTCGAGGAACGCGACGCCACCGCCGGCAACGATGCCCTCCTCGACGGCCGCACGGGTGGCCTGCAGGGCGTCCTCGATGCGGTGCTTGATCTCCTTGAGCTCGACCTCGGTGGCAGCGCCGACCTTGATGACGGCCACACCGCCGGAGAGCTTGGCGAGACGCTCCTGGAGCTTCTCGCGGTCAAAGTCGGAGTCGGTGTGCTCGAGCTCGCCCTTGATCTGGGCAACACGCTCGTCGATGGCAGCCTTGGAGCCGGCGCCGGAGACGATGGTGGTGTTGTCCTTGGTGATCTTGACAGCCTTGGCGCGGCCGAGCATCTCGGCGGTGGTGTCGGCGAGCTTGATGCCAAGCTCCTCCATGGCAACCTGGCCGCCGGTGAGGACGGCAATGTCCTCGAGCATGCGCTTACGACGGTCACCGTAGCCGGGGGCCTTCACGGCGGCGATCTTCAGCGTGCCGCGGAGCTTGTTGAGGATGAGCGTGGCCAGGGCCTCGCCCTCGACGTCCTCGGCGATGATGAGCAGCGAGGAGCCAGACTTCTGAACGGCCTCGAGCACCGGCAGGATGTCCTGGATGTTGGAGACCTTCTGGTCGGTCATGAGGATGTAGGGGTTCTCGAGCTCGGCGACCATGGCGGAGTTGTCGGTCGCGAAGTACGGGGAGATGTAGCCCTTGTCGAACTGCATGCCCTCGACCGTGTCGACGGAGATGCCAAAGTTGGTCTTGTCCTCGTCAACGGTGATGACGCCGTCCTTGCCCACGACCTCCATGGCGTCGGAGATCTTCTGGCCAACCTGCGGGTCAGAGGCGGAGATGGTGCCGACGGACGCAATCTGCTCCTTGGTGTCGACCGTCTTGGCGGAGGCCTTCATGGAGTCGACAACGGCGGTGACGGCCTTGTCGATGCCGCGGCGGATGGCCAGCGGGTCGGCGCCGGCGGCGACGTTGCGCAGGCCCTCGTTCACGATGACCTGGGCGAGCAGGGTCGCGGTGGTGGTGCCGTCACCCACGGTGTCGTTGGTCTTGGTGGCGACTTCCTTGACGAGCTGGGCACCCATGTTCTCCACGTGGTCCTTCAGCTCAATCTCCTTGGCGACGGAGACGCCGTCGTTGGTGATGGTGGGGGCACCGAAGTTGCGCTCGAGGGCGACGTAGCGGCCCTTGGGACCCATGGTGGCGGTAACGGCGTCAGCCAGGGTGTTAACGCCCTTGGCGAGCTTGGCACGAGCATCGGTGCCGAACGTAATGTTCTTGGCCATTAGTGGCTTCCTTTCGAGTTGACCGCGCTTCGCCGAGTCTTGGGACGCGCGGTTGAAGTTTCATGGAATGCGGGCGTTACCCGCGAAAGAACTAGGCCTCGATGACGGCGTAGATGTCGTCAGCGCGGAGAAGCAGGTAATCCTCGCCATCGATCTTGACGTCGTTGCCGCCGAACTTGCCGTAGTAGACCTCGTCGCCAACCTTGACGTCCGGAGCAATGCGCTCGCCGTGATCGGTGACCTTGCCGGCACCAACAGCGACAACCTCACCCTTCTGCGGCTTCTCCTGAGCACCGCTGGAGATGTAGAGACCGGTCGAGGTCTTCTCCTCCTTGGGGGCGGGCTTGACCAGGACGCGGTCACCGAGCGGCTTAAGAGTCGTCATATCCAAGAACCTCCTTCTGGGCACCCTTTTGGGCGCACGATTATCCAACGTGCGATTGCGATTGACGCATCGCCAATTCCAACGTTGAGAATGATACCCAGACGATCCGACTTATACCAGACGGATTGAAAAAATCTTCTGCGAACGCGCTTAGATTTTGTGATAGCGGCTCGAGTAAAGAACGTGAGCGCCCCTATGCAGGGAAAATGCTGCCTCGCAATCAAATTTGGCAAATCCGCAAACGGTAATTTCCTTGGCGCGATTAATGAATTAAGGGCCCGCACGTCAGCCTCGTTCGGCCCGTTATATCCGTCATGGCAGAAGTTCGATGAGAGCCCGCGGATTGCTTACCAAACATCGAGGTAGATGTGCTGTAGACACCCACGCTGACAACTTCATATGCGCTGTCTACAGACAAAACGCCGTCTCGGACGGACGATACCGGCAGGCCGAAAGGAGCGAGCCATGAGAAACCTCACCCGCATTGACCGCGATGGCGCCAAAGTGCCCAGAAGCCCGATGACAGCGATGGTGCGCACATCCCTGAGCGATTGTCTGGGCAGCAAGGCGCTCATTGTCGTGCTCATCCTCGCACAGGCGCTCTTCTTGCTCCCGGGACTCGTGGGCTATCCAACGCTCTCCGACCTGGTGATCGGCCAGAAGCAGGCTAGCCAAACTCTGGAAATCCTGTTGACCGGAATGGAGAGCGGCGCCTACGGCTCGGCACCAGACGCGCTCAAGGACATCAACGCGCGCCAGCTCGAAGCGCTCACGGCCGCCTCAAACGCACCCTATCCGAGCAAGGAGTTCTTCACCGCCTACGCGCAGTATTACGACGTAGAGATCGAATGCGCGAAGCTCGGCCACACCGAATCGACTCCAAGTCTGTACGCTCGCTCTGAACTCATCCATCGATTGGCCGGTCTTGAAAACCCCGAGGTATACGCCAGCGCGACAGAGATGCCGGCCATGTACTATCTAGCATTTGTAGTGGGCCTCATGCCGGGAATCATTCTGCTGCTGCCAGTGGCGCTGCTCACGAGCGGTTCCCAAAGGAGGCTCGGAGGCAGAACTCTATTCTCCATGGCGCCAGTCTCGCGAGCATCCGAGCGCCTGGCATGCACTGCCGTTGCGTCCGTTCTGTCGCTTGCGTGCCTCGCGGCCGCGCTTCTCCCGGCAGCACTTCTCGCAGCGATAAGGAACGGCATCGGCGACTTCGCATACCCCGTAGTGAGCATCGCCGATGGGGTCGTGAGCTCAAGCACCATCGGGGATGTGCTCGCACAGGACGCCGCGCTCATGACGTTTGCGTCGCTCATGGTGGTCGCACTCGTCGCGATGGCAGAATCCATCCGAGCACGCTGCGGGTTGGAAGTTGCGTTCGCGCTGCTCGTCTGCCCCCCTGATTCCCATTTACACGTCTCAGTCGACAAGATGGAGAGCGGTTGCGCGGCATCTTCCCAGCTCATACATCTCGTGCGGGAGCGTCGTAGGACTGCCAGTCTATGCAAACGGACTTGATATCCGGGCGATTCCAGGCACCACGTGGGAGCTTGGGCTCGTGACGCTCTTCCTATTCGCAATCGCTCTCCTGGCCATCGCCCTCTTTACGGATATGGCTCGCGAGCGCACGGCAACAAAGCGTCTAGCGAGGCGATTCTCATGACTGGCTTCCTCAACCTTTGTGCACGACGCGGAGACAGGCTTATCCTGGACAACGCCAGCATCGAAATACCCACCGGCACCGTCACTGGGCTCGTCGCTCCCAACGGAAGCGGCAAGACAACGCTGCTCGAGTCAATCTGTGAGCCATGGAGCAGGCACGGCACATGCAAGATCGACGCCGGGAATGCATCGATCACGCGCAATCCGAGCGCCGTCGAATGGAAAAGGTCGTCTTTTTACCTGTCATCGCCATCCGTCCTGAGTCTGCGCGCCTCCGTTCGGCAGAACATCGAATTTGCCAGAGATTGTTGGGGATCGCAGGTAGACGCAGCGAAGCTATCCTCCCGTCTTAGTATTGAGGGATTCCTCGATCTTCCCGTCCGAAAGTGTTCGCAAGGAATGGCACAGCTCGCCTCCATTGCCACCGCCATGGCAACGGGAGCAGACCTGCTCCTTTTCGACGAGCCCATGAGCGCGCTTGACCCCACCAATGTCGGAACCGTCACAAGAGCCATGCGGTCCTACGTGCGAACTGGCCGCTCGATCGTTCTGTCGAACCACAACCTCGCAAACGTTGACCTTTCCTGCGACCGCGTTGCCTTCATCGCAGATTGAGCTTCACGACCGCGCAAGGGGCCGCACCGACACCTGCACCGCCCGCTACCACGAGCTCTACGAGAAGGGAGGAAACGCACCAGAGCACTAAAGAGAGCCGACAGAAGGAGCGAACATGCTAAGCAGAACCAAAAAAGCCATGCTCACGCCCTAGCGGCTCTCATAACGACCTGGTAGAGCCTAGCCGCCCGGCAATCACCGGGCGGATTTCATTTCAAAGCATCCCGACACAGGCCAACAAGCTCGACGAGGGAGTGAATACCGAGCTTGCGATAGGCAGTTCGACGGGCGGAGTTAACGGCGCCGGGAGAGAGGCAGCGTTTGGAGCAGATCTCGGAACCGCCGCAACCAGTGGCCAGAAGCGTTACCACATCTACCTCGGTTTCGTTGAGTCCGCGACTCACGAGATAGGCAGACAACCTACGTCCCCGTTCCCCATCAGCACTCATCCCGGCACTACTTGACACCCACTCAAGTTCGTCCCTCACCGAGAGAAAGAGCGAGACAGCCCCGACAATTACGTACGCCCCAAAGACAAGGCCCGCAAGCATGGCATATGCCATAGCGGCCTCGCCATTCGAAATGAGCGCGAGAAGCGCCGGCAGACGAGGCACGAGCCCCAACGAGTAGCCACCGAGAAGCATTCCCAGTCCAAGACACGAGAACGCCAGCACCGGAGTGCGCAGGTGCCGCACCTCATAGCCGGCGAACCGGACAACGGTCACGGTCAACGTGAGAACCAGGGCAAGTAGCGGGATAAGCCCTAGCAACGATCCCACAAAACAGACCGCCGGCGCCACACGAAGAGCAGCGCGCGACACGTCACCTCCAGGGCTCACAAACCCGTAAAACACCAGGCAGAGACCTAGTAACATCACTGCCACGTAGTCCGTAGCCCAGTCTTGGCCGAGCGCCCAGCCCACCACTACGGCAATGCAAATCACCGCGAGAATCAGAATGCGCCACGAGCGAGAGGCCTCGTCACCCGCATGGCGCGGCTCATCCATGGGTGTCCCGGCTCGCAGCTCGTCAATCGATGCCACGCGCAGTTTGTCTAACGCACGCGACTGCAAATTCCTCACCGTAGAGGCGCTAATCCCCATTTGAACGGCCACCTTGGCAGAGGAGAGCCCCGCCAGGCGAAGCCGCAGAGCCTCAGACTCACGCGGCGACAGCCCAGAACCTTCAAACGCCGTCCCGATGCGCCCGATGTCCGCAATTTCCTCATCGCATTCCTCCGCCTTGCGCGCAGAAGAGGCGGCTCCAATGGCCATTACCGTCAACGCAAGCGCAAGCAGCACGAGAGGAACCGCCATACCCCAGACCAGGGCACGACCAAGCACGGGAAAGAGCGAGCTGAGCAGCCACGCAAGAAATAGCCCCGCGCAGTAACCGCGGAATATTGAACGTGCCGAACAAACCCGCAGACGCGTTGCAATAGCTCCAAGGCCAAGGGTCACAACGGACCAGGCGACCGGCGGCAACAGCATGGCCAATCCACAGGAAGGCACCCCCGAGCTCAGCGGCCGCATCCCCGGCATATTGCCCAGCCCGCCCAGCATGAGCGCCCCCAGCAGTAACTCGTCATCCGGCCCAGCCGCGGCAGCCGAAACTCTAAAGAGCGTCCAGTTAGGCATGAGGCGGGCAGACAATCCAAGCAACGCGGCTGCAAACAGTGCGCACCCCACCGTCCACACACGCTCGCCGTGTTCGCCAGCGGGGAAGTCAGCCAACCATATATCCGCAGGCAAACGATGCAAGCGCTGCACACAGGCAGCCAACGCAGAACAGCGCCAGAGCACTAGAGACGCACGGGGTGGAGTTCACACTCTCCCATGAGAATCCAACCGCTCCCCACCAGCGACCAGACAGGTAAGCGAGCATCGCCAACACACCGGCCACGGCAAGCACGCCCTCGTACTCTCTGCGGATACGCGGCGCCATACATCCCGCAAGCCCAGCCAGGGCCATCGCGGGCATTAGTGTGGAGAACGCAAGCGATAGCCCGTCGCAGGCAAACGGACTCGGGGGCGCAAGCACCTGAGGCGCCCCAACAAGCAGGGCAAGCCACACAAGCGGCATGAAGGTCGAGAGACGGTGGCAAGGGTATGTCCGCCTCGAATCCATTTGCTACCCCAGTCCGTCAAGCTCACGTTGCCATAGCGTGCAGACGGCATCGCTCGGCATGCGCAGGTCGCCGCGCGGGCTCACGGCCACGCTGCCGACCTTGGGGCCGTCGGGCAGGCAGCTGCGCTTGAACTGCTGTGAGAAGAAGCGCCAGTAGAACTTGCGCAGCCACTTCATGATCGTCTCGGCATCATAGGTGCCAACCGCGGCGCCATCGGCATCCGCGGCGCCGCTCGCGTAGCGGCCGCCGGCGCTGCCGTCGCCGCCAGCGTGGCCGTCGCTGCCGCCGCGGTCGCCAGCAAAGGCTTCGAGCGCCAGGCGATAGACTTTCGCCGGACCAAAGCCGCAGCGCAACACGTTATAGAGGAAGAAGTCATGGAGCTCGTAGGGGCCCACGAGGTCCTCGGTCTTCTGGGAGATCTTGCCATCGCCCGTGGCGGGCAGGAGCTCCGGCGAGACCGGCGTGCCAAGCACGTCGTCAAGCACGGCGGCGAGTGCGGCATCGCCCTTCGCGCGGGCCTCGTCGGCGACGTAGCGCACGAGGTGGCGCACGAGCGTCTTGGGCACGCCGGCGTTCACGCCGTACATGCTCATGTGATCCGCGTTGTAGGTGGCCCAGCCGAGGGCAAGCTCGGAGAGGTCACCCGTGCCGACCACGAGGCCGCCCTCCCTGTTCGCGACGTCCATGAGGATCTGCGTGCGCTCGCGGGCCTGCGCGTTCTCATAGGTCACGGAGTGGTCCGCCTCGTCATGGCCGATGTCCGCGAAGTGCTGGCGAACCGCCGCGGCGATGCTCACCTCGCGTAGCTCGCAACCAAGCGCCTCGGACATGGCGCGGGCGTTGTCGTGCGTGCGATTCGTGGTGCCGAAGCCGGGCATCGTGATGGCGAGGATACCGGAACGATCGAGGTCGAGCAGGTCGAACGCTCGGGCACAGACGAGCAGCGCCAGCGTGGAGTCAAGGCCGCCAGAGACGCCGATGACCGCGCGGGCGGAGCGGGTGTGGGAGAGGCGCTTCGCCAGGCCATGGGCTTGGATGGCAAAGATCGACTCGCATCGCTCGGCACGACGGGCGCGGTCTGCCGGGACGAAGGGGTGCGGGTCCACGTAGCGCGCGTCGAGGGACGTCTCGCACGGCTCGAGCGAAAAGAGCGTGGTGACGTAGCCCGAGGCCATCGGGTCGACCTCGAACGTCGACATGCGCAGGCGGTCGTGAGCAATAAGTCCGAGGTCAACGATGGAAGTGACACCGGTCCAGGCAGGGCCTTCGGTGCGAACGAGCAGCTCGTCATCGAGGGGGTTGGCCTCGCCGAGGACGCGGCCGTTCTCCGCGATGAGGCAGTGCCCACCATAGACGACGTCCTGGGTGGACTCTCCCCAACCGGCGCTCGCGTAGGCGTAGGCACAGACGAGGCGGGCGCTCGTGGCACTCACGAGGTCGCGGCGATAGTCCGCCTTGCCCACGAGCTCGTTCGACGCGGAGAGGTTGCAGATGAGCGTCGCGCCCGCCATGGCGGCGGCGGTGCTCGGCGGGTTGGGGACCCAGAGGTCCTCGCAGATCTCCGCCGCGACGACGAGCCCGGGAACGTCCTCGCACTCGAAGAGCTGCTCGGCGCCAAACGGCACCTCGTCGAAGCCCGCAAAGTTCACGAGCGTCACGTCCTCAGGGCCGGCGGAGAAGCGCCTGCCCTCGTAGAACTCGCCATAGGTAGGGATGTTGCGCTTGGGCACGAGGCCGAGGAGCTCGCCGCGCGAAAGGACGGCGACGCAGTTGTAGAGCTTGGAGGCGACGCGCACCGGCACGCCCACGAGAACAAGGGCGTCTGCCTCGGCCGTTTTGGCGGCAAGGGTCGCCAGACCCTCCTCGGCGGCGCGCAGCAGGGCGTCTTGCCAGAAGAGGTCCTCGCAGGTGTAGGACGTGATAGCGAGTTCAGGCAGCACGATGACCCGAGCGTCGGAGGCAAGCACGGCCGCCGCGCTCGACTCAACGTTGAACTCGACGTCCGCCACACGCACTGCCGGCGTCAGCGCCGCAACCCTAATGAATCCGTCTCGCATCTCATACCTCCCAAAAGTTGACAAAGGGACAGTCCCTTTGTCAACTTTTCGCTATCGTCCCGCGGCCGATGCCGGTCAGCCTCTCGATCTGACGCACGGACAGGCCTGCATCCTTAAGGTCAAAGAGTAACGCATTGCGGCGCGGACGCTCCATCGCTTTGATGTCTCCCGGGGCGATATCTCCAAGGATGCGCCGCACGACCTCACGCGCCTCGCCATCGGCGATCCTCGAGCGCTGGCCAAAGCGATAGTCGTCCCCGCTCTCGGCCTGGAACACGCGGAACCCTTCCCTGCCGCCGCACATGCCGAGCACCAGCGCGACGGTCGCGACCCTCTGGACGCCCGATGCACCTTGGATGCCCGACGCGTACTCGTGGTAGCTGCTCCACGGGTACTCGTCGGCCGGGCACATGCCCGCCTTCGCCGGGTTGTTGTGGATGTAGCGAACCGCCTGCAGCAGATGGGCCTCGTCCTCGACCGGCTGACTCTTAAACCTCTGTTGGAAGACGTGGCCGATGTGGCTCGCCTTCGCGTTGAAGCGCATGGCATAGCCCGTGACGAGCGACTTCATGAAATCGCTGAGGCGACCGCCCTGGTCCTCGAGGAGGAGATGCACGTGGTTCGACATGAGGCAGTAGGCGTGGACGAGAACGTCGCACTTCTCCGCCGCCGCGGCGACAAGCTCGAGAAACGCGCGATAGTCGCTTGCATCCTCGAACAGGTCTTGGCCGCCGTTGCCCTTCGCGACCACGTGATAGAAGCCGGATTCTGACCTTGCGCGCGCAACCCTCGGCATAAGAACGCCTCCCCACCCGTCGATTAAGGTGAAGAGGCTTATACCCGTTCGCTTCGCAAAAAACCTGACAAAACGGCATCACTTTGTGCAGGTAGAACGCCAAAAGTTGACAAAGGGACTGTCCCTTTGTCAACTTTTACAGGCTCATGTTGGGGGTTGCGTCCATGGATGGGTCGGAGAACTCGCCGAGGTCGAACTTGCGCTTGGCCACGAGGGCGATCATCGCAGCGTTGTCGGTGCAGGCAGTGAGGGGCGGCACGGTGACACGCACGTGCATGCGCCCGAACTTGCGCTTGTATGCCTCACGGAGCTGGGGGTTCGCCGCGACGCCGCCGCCGACGCAGAAGTCACGAGCACCGGTCTTCGAGACGGCCTCGGCCGCCTTCGCCACCTGCACGTCGATGACCGCAGCCTCGAAGCTCGCCGCGAGGTCCGGCAGGTTGATGGCGCGCCCAGCGCGGTTCTCGTTATTGATATAGGTGATGACGCTGGTCTTGAGGCCCGAGAGCGAGAAGCTGTAATCGCCGCTGTGCATCATCGCGCGCGGGAAGTGAATCGCCTTGTGGTTGCCCTTCTCGGCCAGGCGGCTGATGACGGGGCCACCCGGATAACCCAGGCCCAGCGCCTTGGCAACCTTGTCGAAGGCCTCGCCCACGGCGTCATCGATGGTCTGGCCGAGAACCTCGTAATCGCCCCAGTCGCGCACGTGAACGAGCATCGTGTGGCCGCCCGAGACGAGGCTCGCCACGAAGGGCGGCTTGAGGTCGGGCGTCTCGAAGAGGTTCGCGAAGAGGTGCCCCTCGAGGTGGTTCACGCCAATAAGCGGCAGGTCAGCGGCTGAGGCGAGGCCCTTGGCAAACGCGATGCCTACCACGAGCGCACCCACGAGACCCGGCCCCTGGGTGACGCCCACGGCGGCGAGGTCCGCCGGAACGAGCGTGTCGACACCAAAGTGAGCGCCAGCCTTCGCCATCGTCTCTTCGTAGACGCCGACGATCGCCTCCGTGTGCTTACGGCTCGCGATCTCCGGGACCACGCCGCCAAAGCGTGCGTGGAAGTCGATCTGGGTGGCGACGACGTTGGCGACGATCTCGCCCGCACCGTCGATGACGGCCATGGCGGTCTCGTCACAGCTGCTCTCGATGGCAAGGATGAGGGGGCCGGCGGCAGCAATTGCCTCGCGCGCGGCGTCGTCGCGCGGAGCGGCCGCGATGGGCCACGGGCGGACGGAGGCGTGCGGATCGGGCGTGTCGTGGCGGCTTGGCGTCACGAGCGGAAGCTGTGTCTCCATGATGAGAGCGTCGTGACCCTGTCCATAGTAGTTGGGCCTACGGCCGACCTCGGCATAGCCGAGACCCGCATAAAGCGCCTGAGCTGCGGCGTTATCAACGTCCACCTCAAGCACAGAGGTCGAGGCGCCCAGCATCTGCGCGTCATAGGTCACACGGGCGAGCAGCCTCGCAGCGATACCCTCACGGCGACGCGAGGGGGCCACGGCAACGTTGTCGATCTGGATCTCTCCACCAGCGACGACGCCTCCGGCGTAGCCCACGATGGAGCCCTCGTCATGGGCGACCCACCAGATGTGGCCGGGAAGCGCGAGGTCATCCGCAAAGAGGTTCTCGCTCCAGGGCGTGTGATTCGAATCACCAAAGACCTCGAGCTCAAGCGCCGCGAGCGCCGCCGGGTCATTGGCATTGGCAGGACGGAGCTGGAGGTGACGGTCTGCGAGCGCGTCATCGCACCCCGTGATGGTGACGGTTGCGGGAGAGGCGAGGCCGAGGCGCTTCGCCTCGTTCTCCTCGGCGTCGGAGAGACGCGTGTAGACGGGGAGCACGAGCGCAGGGTCACCGTTGTTTGCCGGCGCGGCGTTCTCGCCGTCGAACGTCCCGGCCGCCGCGGCGGTACGAATCAGACCCTCGCCCGTCGGGCGCCAGGCGTCCTCGCTCGCAAAACGCGCGAAGCCAGCCTCCTCATACTGGGCGCGGTACTTGGCAAGGCCGTCGCCCGCGAGGATAATCTCCCCAGCATCCGGACGCTCCGCCCAAGCAACGACGGCGTCCGCCGCCTTGACGACGGTCTCCACCTCGAAAAGGCGTACGGGTCCGCTCTCGTCAACCTGATATAGGCCGGGATAGACCTCGCGGCGCATGGCATCGCCAACGACGCCCACGAGGCCACGCACGCCAGACTTCCAGACGCCCCATGCGACGGCATCGAGAGTCGAGGCGCCAAAGAGTGGGCGCTCGAGACCGCAGGCAAGGCCCTTTGCAGTCGCGATGCCGATGCGCACTCCCGTAAAGCTGCCGGGACCACGTCCCACAAGGACGCAGTCCACATCCCCGCGCGTAAGGCCGGCACGCTCGAGCACGCTGGCGCACGTGTTCACAAGCTCCTCGTTCGCATGGCGACGGCACAGGTGATCGCCCGCGGCAAGCAGCTCGACGCGCTCGCCCTCGACGCGCCCAACGGCGCATGCGAGCATATCCGTCGAGGTATCAACGGCGAGAACGATGTGTGAAGATGCGGCTAGGCTCATGGGTTACGGCCCCTCTCGGCAGTGCGTTTAACCCATCAAGTGTAGCCGTCTAGCACACGCGACGCACGCGCGGGGCATCAAGCGCTATGCCAACGACATGCGTGGCGCCAGGCGGCGACCCAGCACGCAGAACGCGCGTCTGCAACACGCGTTCGCGACGTGCACGCAACGCACTCGCGACGCAGGCCCTATACCAGCGCGGCCACGATCTTTTCGCCGCGCGCATCGTGCGCTACGAGGCGAATCTCGCGGCGAGGCTCCTCGCCCGGCGCCGCGCCTTCCTCGTCACGCGTCACGAACACGTCAAGGCGCTCATCGCCCAATTCGTCAGAGAATTGCTCTCCCCATTCGATGACGCAGACGCCGTCGCCGCCAAGCACATCCCACACGCCGGCGTCGCCGAGCTCCTCGGCATCATGCAGACGATAGAGGTCGAAGTGATAGAGCGGCATGCGTTCGCCCTCGTGCACGGCCTCGAGGGCGAACGTAGGGCTCGTAATCTCGTCCTCGACACCCATGGCGGCGGCGATGCCCTTCGTGAGCTGCGTCTTGCCGGCACCGAGGTCTCCCGTGAGCACCAGGACGTCGCCCGGTTCGAGCGTCGCCCCCAGGCGCTTACCCAGCTCGAACGTCTCCTCGGGGCTCGCGCTCTCGAAGCATCCGTTCATCGCGCCGCCTCCTCCGGAAGGCCCGCGCCTGCGGGTGCCTTCTTGCCGGCAGCGTCCGCGACCGGCCTCACGTTGTGGGCGGTCGCCGCAGCAGCCGTGACCTCGCCGCGCGGATTGGCGGCAAGCCAAGCACCCACGCGCGCGAGGTCTTCCTCGAGCAAGGGTTGCCAATCGGAGTGGTAGATGCAGGCAGCCGGGTGGAACGTGGGCGCCACGACGAAGTGACCTTGCTGGTAGAGCTTGCCGCGCAGCTGCGTCACGCCGCGATCGGTCTTGAGAACCCACTGCGAGGCAAAGTTGCCCAGGCAGACAATGACGTCAGGCCAGACGGAACGAATCTGCTCACGCAGGAAGGGCGAACACGCCTCGATCTCGTCCGGCTTGGGGTTGCGGTTTCCGGGCGGGCGGCATTTCACGACGTTGGCGATGTATATCTCCTCACGCGTGAGACCCGCGATGGAGAGGAGGGAATCCAGCTTCTTACCGGCGGCGCCCACGAAGGGCTCGCCCTTGAGGTCCTCGTTCTTGCCCGGGCCCTCGCCCACGAACATCACGCGAGCATGGGGGTCTCCGGTTCCAAAGACGAGGTGGGAGCGCGTCTGCCCGAGCTCGCAGCGCTTGCAGTCGCCGAGCAGGTTCTCGATCTCCTCGAGCATGACCTCGCCAGGCTTCTGGTTGACGTGGCCGGGGATCTTCATGACGGACACGAGGAAAACCTCCTAGATGTAAACCTTCTCGAGGCGGGCGCCAAAGTTGCACGTCACCTCATAGTTGATGGTTCCGCGCAGGCCAGCGATCTCCTCGGCGGTGATGCGCTCGTCGCCGTCCGCGCCCATGACGGTCACGAGGTCACCGTAGTGGACCTCGCCCATCGGGCGGGCGACGCGAGTCGTGTTGACGTCTACGGCGAACATGCTCTGGTCCATGCAGATGTTTCCCACCTGTGGGCAACGGGTGCCGTGAACCAGGACGTCCATCTTGCCGGAAAGCGAACGCGCGAGACCATCCGCATAGCCAATCGGGAAGGTCGCGATCTGAACGTTCTGCCTGGCGACGGAGTAGGTCTGGCCATAGCCCACGCCAGAGCCCACCGGCGGATACACGACGCGCGTCACGCGGGCGCGCACGCTCATGACCGGGTCGAGGGAGATATGGGGGCGCGTGGACTCCGCAGGCTGCATGCCGTAAAGGCCCACGCCCACGCGACACATGTCGAGGTGGGTCTCCGGATGGAGCACCGTAGCCGGCGTGTTGTCGCAATGGACGAGGCCGCAGTCGACACCGGCGGCCCGCATCTCGGCGACGGCCTCGGTAAAGCGGCGATACTGCAGACCGAAGGTCCAGTCGTTGGGGACATCCGCCGTGGCAAAGTGCGTGAAGGTGCCCGCACACGAGAGACCGCGGTGGAAATCGATGCTATGGCGGAATTCGAGGGCGTCCTTCCAGCCAACGCCAATGCGAGTCATGCCCGTCTCGATGGCGAGATGGTACTTGCCCACCTTGTCGAACGCCGCGGCGCACTCCCCATAGGCAAGGGCGAACTCGGGCGTGTAGACGCTCGGCATGATGTCGTTCTCAATGAGGGTCTGGACGCACTCCATCGGAGGCTCGGAGAGGATGAGGATGGGCCAGGTGAGGCCTGCGCGGCGCAGTTCGAGGCCCTCCTCCACCGTGGCGACGGCAAACTGATCCGCGCCGGCGGCATGCATGACCTTCACGCACTCGACGGCACCGTGTCCATAGGCATCCGCCTTGACGACGGCCATCATACGCACGCCCGGCTCGAGCTTCTCCTTGAACGCGCGCGTATTGCGACGCAGCGCGCCCTTGTCGATCTCGACCCAGGACCAACGCGTGTCCGGGCACCTATGCTGAACCATGGGTATGCGCCTCCGTGTCGCCGGCAAGGCCGGCCCTCAACCACCGACATCGCCGGCGGTGCCGCTGTCCTACTGTTCTTCGCCCTCCGCCTCAGGGGCGATATCCGCGCCGCTGAAGGTCGCACGGTCCTCGACCGCATCAAGCGCGACACCGACGGAATCGATTATATCCGCCGCCATAACGCCCCTCGAACCGAAGTGCTCCTGGGCGATAGACGCGGCGCAGCCGTGGACCTCGCAGGCGAGGGCCGTGAGCGTGGGAAGGTTCTCCGTCTCGATGCCACGGGAGAGCAGACCAGCCATGATGCCGGCAAGCACGTCGCCCGAGCCGGCGGTCGCGAGGCAAGCGGGGCCCGGCTTGGGCAGCAGAGCCACCTCGACGCCGACGCAGGCCGTGGCGGTGCCCTTGGCAACCACCACGATTTCGCTGCCGCCATCAGCCCAGACCACGCGACGCGCCGCATCGAGGGCCGAAGTCAGGGTGTCAGGAGAGGCGTCGCCGGTGAGGCCCACGAGCCTACCCAGCTCGCGACGGTGTGGGGTGAGGACGAGGGGAGCGCTGCGACGCAGGAGCTCGGGGAACTCGTCCAGAGCATTGTTCGTGAGGCGCGCGATGCTGTTGAGGCCGTCCGCGTCGACGACGAGTGGCGTCTTGCCCTCGAGCAGCGTGGAGACGACACCCACGGTGCCGCCCGTCACGCACATGCCAGGACCCACGAGCACCGCCGAACGACGCGCGGCAAGCTCCGCCACCTGGGCACGCGCGGCATTGGAGAAGGTGCCGTCCGCATCCGCCGGAAGGCCCACGACGGGAATCTCCAGCAGGTGCGTGCGCGCGAGGTTTGCGACGGGCTCCGGCACGGCGAGCGTCACGTAGCCGGCACCGGCACGCGCGGCGGCTTTGGCGGCCATGATCGCAGCGCCCGGGAAGCGAGTAGAACCGCCAACCACGAGGACACTGCCACGTGTGTACTTATCCACCACGCACGTGGGAGGCTGGAGAACGTCGACGTAATCCGCCGTCTCACAGCGCCAGGCCACGGGATCCGCCTCGTACACGAGCTTGGCCGTCTGCTCTGCGAGCGGAGCCACCACAATGGAGCCGCAGACGTCGCGGCCATCGTCAGAGAGAAGACCGGGCTTCAGGGCGAGCATCGTGATCGTGACGTCGGCGACTACCACCGCGCCCGGGGCACGGCCGGTCTGCGCGGACAGGCCACTCGGCACGTCAACGGAGACCACGCGGGCTCCGGAGGAATTCAGCGCGTCAATCCAGATGGAGAGCGGGGCGACGGGAGCGTCATGAAAGCCCGTGCCGAGCATGGCGTCAAGCACGACGTCAGCCGCACCGAGCAGCTGGTCGAGCTCGTCTCGGGAGGGACCCACCAGATACTTCACACCAGACTCGATGGCGGCGCGGGCCACCATGGGGGCGAGGTCGCCATGGAGGCTCTCAGGCTCACAAGGCGTCACCACACGGACGTCAATGCCTGAAGCCTTGAGGTCCTCAGCGGCAACCCAGCCGTCTCCGCCATTGTTGCCAAAGCCCGCAAGGACGACGACGCGCGAGACGTCGCCCAAGTGCATGACTTCCTGAGCCGCCGCGCCGCCAGCGCGATGCATGAGCTCGGAGACGCTCACCCCCGCATCGGAGAGGCGCCTCTCGACCGCGCGGATATCCTCAATATTAAGAACCGGCTGCATACCCGATCACCTTCCGTTATCGACACGCTCGAGCTCATCGATAATCGAGCGCGCCTCCTTGAACGACTCCGCCAGCTCGCGGCGGGGATCGCGTGCATCATCAACCTTGGGGGCCGTCTCCGCCGTCGTGGCGACGGCATTCGCAACTGCCATCTCACGAGTGAACGACAGCGAAATGGCGACGGACAAAACGCCGCGCTCTTGGGCGATCTCAGCCGCACGGCCTCTGAGGACCGCCTGGGGCCTGCCCGTGGCATCCCTCGAGACGCTCACGTCATCAAAGCGCACGCCCTTGCCAAAGCCGCAGCCCAGCGCCTTGAGAACCGCCTCGCGGGCGGCAAAGCGGCACGCGTAATGCGCCGCCGGACGCGTGCTGTGCTCGCAATACTCGCGCTCCTCGTCCGTGAACACGCGGAGGGCGAAACGCGGGGTACGCGACAAGATCTTCTCCATGCGCGAGATCTCGACGATATCGACGCCAACTCCTGCCAGTGCCATGAGCCTCCCAGCCTCTCGGTATCTCATCTAGTCTAGCGCGAGAAGACCGCCTCGAGGAGGAGGCTCGCAAGGAGCGGACTAGGATGACAACAAAAAAGGGAGGGGCAGCTCGCCCCTCCCTCGACATAACTAACGCGCGCAGCCGGCGTCCACGCGAGCCTCGTTCCTTTCGACCAAGACCGCAAGGTCTTGCGAGTCACAGCTCGTCGCAGCCACGCCGCCAGACGCCAGGCCGCCGCCGGGCGCCGGTTGCCACGCCGCCGCCCTACTCCACAGTGACGGACTTGGCGAGGTTCCTCGGCTGGTCGACGTCGCAGCCACGCAGAATCGCGACTTCGCGAGCCAGGAGCTGCAGCGGCACCGTGGCCGTGATGGCACTGAAGGCATCGCGCACCTTGGGGACCCAGATGACGTGATCGGCGATCTTGCCAATCTCCTCGTCTCCCTCGGTCGCGATCGCGATGATCATGGCGCCGCGGGCCTCGCACTCCTTGAGGTTGGAGACGGTCTTGTCATACGTCGGGCTCTTGGTGGTCACGGCGATGACCGGGAAGCCGGGATCGATCAGGGCGATGGGGCCATGCTTCATCTCGCCAGCAGCGTAGGCCTCAGCATGCAGATAGCTGACCTCCTTGAGCTTGAGCGCTCCCTCGTAGGAAATGGCGGCACCCATGCCACGGCCAACGAACAGCGCGGACTGCGCGTCCTTGCATGCGAGAGCTGCCTCGTGAATGGCATCGCCCTGGGTGTCAAGGATGTGCTGAATCTGCTCGGCGGTATCGCCCAGCTCGCGGAAGAGCATGCGGCACTGCTTGGTGGTGAGACGGTACTTCACCTGGCCCAGGAGCATCGCCAGCAGCGTGAGGCTCACGACCTGGCCGATGAAGCTCTTGGTGGAGGCGACGGCGATCTCCTTGTTTGCCTTGGTGTAGATCACGCCGTCGCTCTCGCGCGCCACCGGACTGCCGACGACGTTCGTGATGCCGAAGACCTTGGCCCCCTTGATGCGCGCGTCGCGGATGGCGGCGAGGGTGTCGGCCGTCTCGCCGGACTGCGACACGGCAACGACCAACGTGGAAGGCGTGATGATAGGATCGCGATAGCGGAACTCGCTCGCGGCCTCGACCTCGGTGGGAATGCGCGCCCAGGACTCGATGAGGTTCTTGGCGATAAGGCCGGCGTGGTAGGAGGTGCCGCAGGCGATGACATAGACGCGGTCGACGTCGTTCAGCTCCTCAAGGGAAAGCCCGAGCTCATCGATGTCGATGCCGCCGGCGGCGCTCAGACGCCCGACAAGCGTGTCGCGAACGACGCGCGGCTGCTCGTGGATCTCCTTGAGCATGAAGTCCGGATAGCCCGCCTTCTCTGCCATGTCGATGTCCCAGTCGATGTGGGTGACCTCAGGCTCGATCGCGGCGCCCGTCTCGTCGGTAAAGGAGATTCCCTCCGGAGTGAGCTTCGCGAACTGACCATCCTCAAGAACGACGACGTCGCGAGTCGCATCGATGAGGGCAATCACGTCAGAGGCCACGTAAGAGCCAGTCTCGCCACGGCCGATAACGATGGGCGAATCCTTGCGGGCGACGGCAATCACGCCAGGCTCCTCGGCACAGACAGCGGCAAGGCCGTAGGCACCCACGACATGCGTGCAGGCCTCTCGGACGGCGGCCATGAGATCGCCGGTCTTCGTGTAGCCCTCCTCGATGAGGTGGGCGAACACCTCGGTGTCCGTCTCGGACTTGAAGACATGGCCACGGGAGATGAGCTCTTCGCGGAGTTCCGCAAAGTTCTCGATGATGCCGTTGTGGACGATCGCGATGCGGCCGTTGCAGCTCGTGTGGGGGTGGGCATTGGCAACAGAGGGTTTACCGTGGGTCGCCCAACGCGTGTGGCCGATGCCGCAAGTCGACTCCTCGTTCATGTGGTCAAGCTCAGACTCGAGACCAGCGACCTTACCCACGCGACGGATCACATCAAGGTGGGCCTCGGCGCCGTCGCCCACCTCAAGCGCCACGCCCGCGGAATCATAGCCGCGGTACTCGAGACGCTTCAGGCCATTAATGAGAATGTTCTTTACAGCTTCAGAGCCGGTATAGCCTACGATTCCGCACATATCGCTCTCCCTCCGTTGTGCCGCGCTCCGATTTGGCGCGATAAGGCGCACCCACGAAGACCTCGCAACGTGGTAACAAACCTACGGGAAATAGCCTAACGGCTGATTTTTCGTCCGGAGGTTTCGTTCGCGAAAAAATAGCGCTGATATTCAGGGGAGCTGGATAATCGCAGGTATAATTTAATCGCTTGATATATCAACCACGGAATTTATACAGTGGCATGTCGGGAATTCGACGCCAGCAAACGTTGCCTTCGGCGCTGGCGGCCACGATTTCAACGCGACGGCCCTGATTTTGGCCAAACCAAGAAGCCTTTTTATTAGCGGATAGCGACTGTGAGCAGCCAAACGTTCTTCGACCGAGTAGCGTGCCTGTCCTCTCCTGCGTTTGCCCAGGTAAACGTCTTGCGGAAATGATAGATACTCGGCACAAAACGATATGGCTGCTCACAGTCGCTATCCCCCTATTTATGACGAGGGCAGAACCGTCTCAGACCATCCGAAGGCAATGCCGCACTCATACCAAACTTCCCGAATCGAACAATACAAAAAGGGGATCTTCCATAGTTTCGCGAACGCGCAAACGGACCAGCCAGTGCGCGCCACGGGCAAACGCCATGGCCGGACACCACCCAAAACGCCGGCCCGTTGCCCGTCAAAAAAAAGGCCCGCCAGCCGAAAGGCTGACGGACCTGACAAGCAAATATGCCTCTGAGGCTTAGCGCTTCGAGAACTGCGGGCGCTTACGAGCCTTCTTGAGACCCGGCTTCTTGCGCTCGACGGCACGAGCGTCGCGGGTGAGGAAGCCAGCCTTCTTCAGGTCAGCGCGGTAGTCGCCGGCCTCGAGGAGGGCACGGGCGATGCCCAGACGAAGGGCGCCGGACTGACCGGAGATGCCGCCGCCGTCGCACAGGGCGATGACGTCGAAGTGCTCAGCGGTGTCCGTCACCTTGAAAGGAGCGCAGGCGTCGTCGACGAGCTGCTGACGGCCAAAGTAGTTAAGGGCGTCGCGGCCGTTGACGGTGACCTTGCCGGTGCCGGGAACGAGACGGACGCGGGCGACAGCCTCCTTGCGGCGGCCGGTGCCAGTGTAGACAGCAGTGTTGTCAGCCATCGGTTAGGCCCTCCAATCAATCTGAACGGGGTTCTGAGCGGCGTGCGGGTGCTCCGGGCCAGCGTAGACCTTAAGCTTGGTGAACTGCTTGCGACCAAGCGAGGACTTGGGGAGCATGCCCTTGATCGCGTGCTCGATGACGCGCTCGGGGTGCTTCTCCATGGCCTCCGTGAAGCTCTCGAACTTCATGCCGCCCAGCCAACCGCTGTAGCGCCAATAGCGCTTACTGTCGGCCTTAACGCCGGTAAGCTGGACCTTATCAGCGTTGATGATGACGACGAAATCACCCGTGTCGGTGTGCGGGGTGTACTGCGGCTTGTTCTTGCCGCGAAGGATCATGGCAGCCTTCGTGGCGAGACGGCCGAGCGTGGCACCCTCAGCATCGATGAGGACCCAATTGCGGGTGACCTCTCCGGGCTTGGCGTACTGAGTCGACTTCATTTGACTCCTCCGTGTGCTTACGTGTTGCTTTGTACTTATGCGAGGTTACGGGGCTCTGCAAAAGTAGCTTTCAAATTGTAGCGCGCAATCGGAGAAGTTCAAGGAAAACGCACGAGTTTTCGCAAATATGTGTGGGAATTGCGGCCTCGCTCCAAATGGGGTGGCCGCAACGGCGACGCACCGCCACGGCAGGCGCACAAACGCCCGCCACGGCAACGGTGCCACGCCGCCACGGCCGGCGCACAATGGCCCGTCGCCACAGCGGCACCACCCCGTCCGCGACCTACACGCCGAGGGCTCTAACTACGTCGAGTGCCTCAGTTGCCTGGCGTCGGCCATCAAGGTAGAGGCGCAGCAGGCCCTCGCCGTCCGAGCCCGAAGTGCTCCCGACGGTCACCGGCTCACTAGGGGCGATGACGGCGATCTTCTCCTCGCGCTCGAGGCGCCAGATGCGCTCGCGCTGCTCGTTATAGCGTCCCGCTCGAGTACGAAGCGCCTCGAGGTAGTAGGGGAAGTCGGCATAGCGGCGATCTGCAAGCGCCTGGAGCTCGTAGCCGCCCTTCTTCTTGTAAGTGCGGTCCTGCGTAAGCACAACGACCGCCGTGCGGGCGCCGTCCTCAAGGGCCCGCTCCACGGGGACGGAATCCGTCGTGCCACCGTCAAGATAGCGCCCACCCTCGGTCTCGACGATGCGCGAGATGACCGGTAGCGACGCGGACGCGCGAATCTTCTCGATATCCTCCGGCAGGCTCTTGACCTTGAGATACTTTGGCGTACCAAAGACAACGTCCGACACGACGACCATGTAGCGGCTTCGACGCGCGGCAAACGTCTCGTAATCGAACGGATCGATCTCGTCCTGGATTTTGTGATAAAGGAAATCCGCCCCCGCGATATCGCCCGTCGTGGCAAGCGACTTGAATCCCATGAAGCGGGAGTCATCGCGGAAGGCCAGGATCTCGCGCATGCAGCGACCCTGCTGACGAGAGAGGTAGCTCGCGGCATTGATGGCGCCCGCAGAGACGCCCCACACGGTGTCAAAGCCATAGACGCCCTGCTCCATCAGCACGTCGAGCACGCCGGCGGTAAAGATGCCTCGCATGCCGCCTCCCTCAAGCACGAGGTCGACGCCCGTGGAGGGAGCCCCCATCGCGTTCACGCCCGCTCCGGACGCGCTCTTATCTCCCCTGTTGAACAAGCTAAACGCCATGATGCCTCCTCTGATGGCGCCGCGAGCGCCCGAGTATCCGCTGGTTTTGGTTATACCCGTTCGCCTTACATAATCTCGGCCATGCATCGACAAGCTCCGCAAAACACCACCGCCGAGAAGGGCGTGCCGTGGAAGACGGTGCGAACGCAGGCAGCTTCGCGACGGCGGACGGCGCGGGCGCAGGCAGCCTTGCAACGGCGACGGCACGAACGCAAGCAGCCTTGCAACGGCAGGCGCAAGCCACCGCGCCGCCGCGTCATCGCGCCGCCACGCGGCATGAAAAAGCCCCGACCGCAAATCGCGGACGGGGCGCAACAGACATGGTGGAGGCGCGGAGGATCGAACTCCGGTCCAGAACAGTCCCCTGGCAGGTGTCTCCAAGCTCAGTCACCGATTAAGTCTCGGATGCGTCACACTCCGTGACCCGCGTTCTGCATCCCAGTTGGTTCAATCTTATCGAGCGGCATACCAACGACGTCCGCACGAGCATCTCCCTAAAATGACGTCTCCGCGGGAGCAGGAGAAACCCCCACTTCGACGGCCGCTAATTGATTAAGCAGCGAGGGCGTAAGAGCCCTGGAAAGAGTTGTCGTCAATTCAATTTGACGGTACCCCTGTTTAACGTGGCGAGGAGACCACGGCTTGCTGCCCACCTCAGGACCACCCTGTCGAAACCAGTCGCCCCCACGGGTGTGGACGGGGACTCGGCACGGGTCTTGCCCGGCCGCTGGCCACCATGCGAGTTGACAAAGAACGAGTAGCGCCGAAGCGCCGTGGCAAGCGTGCCACGGACTCAGCACCGAAGTGCCGTACGAGGCGCACCGCCACACGCGACCTAAGAAGTCGCTTGGAGTGATTCTACCCAGAACTAGGCGAGCGCGTCCACCATCTCGACGAGGTCGCCGAAGGTCTCAGGAATCTCCTCGCCGTCGAACTCGATGCCAAACTCGTCCTCGCAGGACATGATCGCCTCGGCGATAGCCAGGCTGTCAAGCCCAAGGTCAGTAAGCTTGGTATCGAGCGTGACCTCGACGTCCTCGAGGCCATCCTGCTCCTTAACGATCTTGACGATGCGGTCAAACGTGGACTCTTCGGCCATGGTGGCCCCCTTCTCGCTTGGGCCCGCAGGCCCCTGGTTAACGCGCCTAACTATACCCATGAGCGCCGCTTGCGCACGCGGCAATCTCCGAATGGCGGGGACGCCGGCGAGCCGCCGCACGCGGCGGCGGCCACGCCCCAAGCGCTAGCGGTTGCGCTCCTTAAGCGTGCGCGCGATCTCACGGTCGACGTCGCGCTTCGCCATGTCCACGCGCTTGTCGTAGAGCTTCTTGCCTCGAGCGAGGCCTATCACGAGCTTAACGCGATTGCGCTCGTCAAAGTACATCTCGAGCGGCACGAGTGCCATGCCCTTGGCACGAAGCTTGCCGTCAAGGTAGTCAATCTGCTTACGATGGAGCAGGAGCTTTCGCTTGCGGTCCGAATCGACATTGAAGATCGAACCGTGGCTGAACGGGTGGATGTGCACGCCATGCAGCCAGCACTCGCCGTTGCGGATGAGGCAGAACGAGTCCGTAATCTGGCACGCGCGCTCGCGCAGGCTCCTTACCTCGGTGCCCTTGAGCACGAGACCCGCCTCGAAGGTCTCCTCGATCGCGTACTCATGACGCGCCGACTTGTTGCGAGCGATGCTTTTGCGCTCGCGTTTCTTAGGCATCGGCATTATAGTCACTCCCATAACCGGCAACGTCAGTGTCGCGAATCATCTCGAGGAGCGATTTCACCGCGGGAGACCCCACAAGGTCGCGGGCGCGAACGGTGAGGTTCGTCGCAAGGCTGCGATTTCGCTGCGAGGCGGCCTCCGTCGCACACGAGAGCAGGCAGATTACCACGTCGATGTTCGCGCCGGCAGGCAGGCCCTGCTCGGCAAGAACGCCCTCGGCCTGGTCATCCGTGAGGAGGTCCGGGTCAGACTGGGTGCCCTTCACACGCGAGAGAAGGCCGTCGAGCACGTCATCGCTCCAGTCTAGCCTTCGAGCGCAGCGAAGGGAGGCAGCCGCGGCAGCATCCGCGCCGGTGTCCTGGAAGTGCCTGGCGAAGTTGCAATAGGCACGCACAAGGTGGCGCACGTCGCTCGCGCGCTCGAAGACCGAGTAGGTCAGGCCCAGGTACTCGTCGAGGTCGCCGTTGGTGCGATAGAGCTCGGCGAGGTCAAGGCGATAGGCGCAGTCGACGGGGTTCCAGCGCACGGCCTGGCGAAGGGCCTCCGTCGCGCCGGCGTAGTCGCCCTCACTCACGAGAACGAAGGCGAGATCGGCATAGAGCCGGTCGAACGGCTCGCCCACGTCATGCAGCTCGCGCGGGTCTCCCTCGATGCGACGATAGCAGAGGCGCTCGAACGGAGTGGGGAAGCTGAACCACTGCTCGTCCTCGCTCGCGACGCAATTGCGGTCCGCGTACTCCTCAGCATCGTCAGCAAGACGTTCCAGCAGCTCGACCGCAAGTTCGCCCTCGCCGGCCGCAATCAGGCCCTCGGCAGCCTCGAGCTCTTCCGTCAGGTTAGTGCGTTCGCTCATTTCGTTTCCTTTCGCGCCGCGCCCGAAGCCCGGCAGGGAGAGCCCGCGCCGGCGTTGCCGCCTTTCGCGAGCGCAAAGTCTATCTGGCCCTTCTCGGGCGTGCACCCGGAGACCGTGACGGCGACACGCTGGCCCAAGCGCCAGCTCCTGCCAGACGCCTCTCCGGTGAGGCACATCCTACCCTCATCGTAGGCGAACCATTCCTCGCCAAGAGCGCGAACGGGCAGAAGGCCTTCCGCAAACGTCTCGTCAAGACGGACGAAGAGCCCGTAGTTGGCAACGCCCGTCACGACGCCCGAGTAGCTCTCGCCCACGTGATTGGCCATAAGCTCGGCCATCTTGACCTTCTGGCTCTCGCGCGCGGCGGCGTCCGCAATTCTCTCGCGCTCAGAGCAGGTGCGGCAGAGCTGGGGCATGAGAGTGGCGGCGGACTTGCGTGCGCGCTTATCGAGGCCCGCGTCTCCACCGTGCCCCATAAGCGCCTTAAGCGCGCGATGCACCGTCACGTCAGGGTAGCGCCTGATAGGAGAAGTGAAGTGGCAGTACGCCTTAGCCCCCAGCGCGTAGTGGCCATCATTTCTAGGGAGATAGATGGCACGCTTCTGTGCGCGCAGGAGAAGCGCGTTCGCAGGCGCCTCGGCCGGCGTTCCCTCCGCTCGGTCAATCAACGCCTGAATGACGAATGGGTCTCCTGAGACAAGCTTCTCGGCTTCGCCCGCGCGAAGTAACTCGAGCTCGCGCAAGACGGGCACCGTCGCCATGAGTGGGTCCTGGGACGGCTGCTCATGCACGCGGAAGCCGCAGGGCAGCTCTTCCTCGTGACCCGCAAGCATGCCCGCAACGACCTCGTTCGCCACGAGCATGGCCTCCTCGACAAGCGAGGTGGCTCGCGTTCGTGTGCGCACGGAGACTCCCGTCGGGCGGCCTTCGTTGTCGAGCTCTACCTTCGCCTCGACGCTATCGAAGTCGATCGAGCCACGCTTGCGGCGAACTTCGCGGCGCTTCGCCGCGACCTCGTCAAGAGCACGGAGCACCTCTGCCATGGCTTTCGCCGAGACGCCCTCCTCGCACGCGAGGGCACTCGCATCCGCACGCCTCTCGAGCACGTCATCGACCTCGCCGTAGCTAAGACGCGCCTTCGAGTGGATCGCCGAGCAACACGCGCGGGACGCACGAATCCTGCCCACGGCGTCGAGGTCGGCAAAGACACTCATGGCAAGACGGTCTCGACCAGGCATGAGCGAGCAAACGTCGTCGCAGAGGCGCTCGGGAAGCATCGGAAGCACGCGATCAACGAGATAGGTCGAGCAGGTACGGGCGCGAGCCTCCAGGTCGATGGGATCGCCCCAGCGCACGTAGTGCGAGACGTCGGCGATATGGACGCCCAGACGGTAGCCGCCGCTGGCAAGCCTCTCGCAGGAGACGGCGTCATCGAAGTCGCGCGCCGTAGCCGGGTCAATCGTGACGCAAAGCAGGTCACGCAAGTCCTCGCGCCAGGGCTGCGCGGCGAGCACCTCGGCCGCGTCCTCATGGATTCCCTCCGCCTGCGTCAGCGCGGACTCGCCAAAGTGTACCACGAGACCATTGCTCGCGATGATGCGCTCGATGGGAAGGTCAAGGCCGTCAGGCCTACCAATGCGGCGCTCGACCGTAACCACGCCAGCCTCATAACGAGCGGGATACGTGAGGATGCGCGCCTCGACCACATCGCCCTCGGCAACGCCCAGGGCCTCGGCGCTCTTATCGTCTGGCAAGACGAAGAAGTCCCGACGAATGCGCTCGTCGAGCGGCACCACGGCGCCCAGCGGCCCCGCGGCCTCGAAGGTTCCCACGAAGCGCTCGCAAGCGCGATGGAGCACCCCTTGGACCACGGCCTGAGGGTCACCCGGGCCACGACGCACGAGCACGACGGTAGCCTCGTCGCCATCCATTCCCTCGCGAAGTCCACCGCGAGCCACGAGGAAGGTGCCCTCGGCAGTCTCGACCGTGGCAGATCCGGGACGCGCGACGTGGAGCGTTCCCGCTAACGCCGCATGCCGGCCCCGCGTGGGACCGGCATGCTTCGCAAACGACTTTTTATGACGCTTGTGGGCCATCTAACTCCCTAGACCTTGAGGTAACGCCTCATGGCAATCATCGAGCCAAAGAGACCAATGATGAGGCCCATGGCGACGAGCAGGCCATACGTGGAGAGCGTCACGTGAGTCGACACCGTGAAGCTGAGGAACGAGATGCGCTCGGCAAGCATCGGCAGGCCGAAGCGGCGGATGACCTCGAGCGCGGCGATGGAGAGCACGGAGCCGAAAATGGCCTGGAGCACGCCCTCCATGAGGAATGGCCCGCGAATGAAGCCGTTCGACGCTCCCACGAGACGCTGGATTGCGATCTCGCGGCGGCGGGCGGAGATGGAGAGGCGAATCGTGTTGTTGATGAACACGAAGGCCACGAAGGTGAGCAGCACGACAAGCACGAGCGTGATGATGCGAATCCAGTTCGTGACGGTAAAGAGGCGCTCGACGGTGCCCTGGCCGTACTGGACCTCGTCAGCGGGATCAGAGGTGGAGCCGTCGTCGGACTTGGTGACGTCTGCGACCTTGGCGAAGTCGCTATCGGAGCCAAGGCGCTTTGCCACGCCCTCGACGTCCTGCGGGTCCTTGAGCTTGATGACGAGCGAAGCCGGAATGGGATTGCGGTCGTCGAGCGCGGCCACGGCATCGGCGGCGTTGCGCTTCGTCATGGTCTCGCGATACTCGGTGAGGGCCTCTTCCTTGTTCTTATAGGTAATGGAGTCGACCTCATCCCAGCCCTCGATCTTGGTCTGAAGGGCGTCGACATCAGCATCGGCAGCGTCGTCAGAGAGGAAGGCCTGGATGGTGACCTGGTCCTCGACGGTACCAACCATGCCATCGAGCAGCACGGAGCCCATCGCGAACAGGCCGATGATGAACAACGACAGGAAGATCGTCACGACGGCGCCAAAGGTGGTGGAGCCGTTGCGCACGAAGTGATGCCCCGCCTCGCGGAGCGAATAACCAAAGTTAGACGGCGCCATAGTAGCCGTAGCCTCCCCTCTCCTGGTCACGAACGACGTGGCCGGCCTCAAGCGCGATGACGCGCTTGCGCATGGTATCAACCATCTGGCGGTCATGCGTCGCCATCAGGATCGTGGTGCCCGTACGGTTGATTCGTTCGAGCAGCTTCATGATGCCCAGCGAAATCGCCGGGTCGAGGTTACCCGTGGGCTCGTCGCAGACGAGCAGCGGCGGACGGTTGACCATCGCGCGGGCGACGGAGACGCGCTGCTGCTCGCCGCCGGAGAGCTGGTCAGGATAGACATCCATCTTCTCACCCAGGCCGACGAGGCGGAGTACCTCGGGAACCTGTGCCTTGATGACGGAGCGAGGCTTGCCGATGCACTCGAGGGCGAACGCCACGTTGTCGAAGATCGTCTTGTCGGGCAGGAGCTTGAAGTCCTGGAACACGCAGCCGATCTGGCGACGGAGGTACGGCACCTTCCAGTTACGCATGGAGGTGAGGTCCTGGCCGGCGACCATGACGCGGCCATGGGTGGGCTTGAGCTCGCGAGTGATGAGCTTGAGCAGCGTCGACTTACCGGAACCGGAGTGGCCCACGAGGAAGACGAACTCGCCCGCATAGACGTCGATGTCGACATTCTCGAGCGCCGGCTTGTTGGGCTGCGCCGGATAGACCATGGAAACGCCCTGGAACGAGATGACCGGAACGCCTCCGGCATTCACCTGCGAGGTGTCCTCCTCCTTGGTGATGGGGGCGAAGGTCGTGGTGAAACCAGCCTCTGAGCTCGGGTCAAACGAGGCGCCAGCGTCGGAATCGAACGAGGCTTCAGCGTCGAAGTCAGCACTGGGCATAACGTCGAGACCGTCAGCGCTAGCAAACGGATCCGCGATCTGAGAGGCGATGGAACTCATCTTCTGGGGCGCCGGCATGACCGGCGGCTGATAGGCGGTTCCCTGGGTGGCAGGCTCGGTGGGAGCCTGATAGGCAGGCTCGGCAGGGGCCTGCGGAGGGGTGGCCTGCGTCGCATCAGGTGCGACGTCGGGCTGCGAAACGTACGGCATGGTGACGTCAGACTGCTGACCGTCCATACCGTCCTGTCCCTCGCTGCTGCGGAAGTGGTTGGCCACTTATTGCTCCTTTTTTCGCGCGATAGGAAGGCAGATACGCGCTCCATAATAGCAAAGCCGAGGTTCGCCCCACAGAGGCCACACACGATGTTTCCCCTCGACACACGCTTTATGCAGCTTAATGGTCACATCGCCCGGACGCGAGGTACAAAAAGCGCCCCCGAGTCACACTCGGGGGCGCAGACGAATCGTGCGAGTCCGCCCTTATGCGTTCTTGACCCTCTCCCAGTCAGCGTTGAAGGACGCGAGGCCTTTGTCGGTAAGCGGGTGGTGCACGCACTTCTTGAGCGCGGCGAAGGGCACAGTGGCGATGTCGGCACCGATGAGGGCGGCCTGGGTCACGTGGTTGGGGGTACGGACGGAAGCGGTGATGATCTCCGGGCCGTCCTCCTGCTCCCAGTAGCCGTAGTCGTAGTTCTTGACGCAGGTGACGACGGTGTCGAGCTGCTCGATGCCGTCATCTCCGATGTCGTCGAAGCGACCAACGAACGGCGAGATGTAGCGAGCGCCGGCGCTGGCAGCGAGCAGGGCCTGCGGGGCGGAGAAGATCAGCGTCATGTTGACGCGGATGCCCTCGGTGGCAAGCACGTGGGTCGCAGGCAGGGACGCCTCGCAGATCGGGAGCTTGACGACGATGTTCGGGGCGATGGCGGCGAGGCGACGACCCTCGGCAATCATCTCCTCGGTGGTCTCGGCCGTGGACTCGGCAGAGACGGGGATGTCCTTGCAAATCTCGCAAATCTTGGCCATGTGATTCTCGAAGTCCGCGAGCTTTCCGCCCGTCTTGGCGTAGAGGGTCGGGTTGGTGGTAACACCGGCAAGGATGCCCCAGCTCTCAGCCTCGCGAATCTCGTCGAGGTCGGCGGTATCGATGAAGAACTTCATGCGAATCCTCCCAATTCATCTCGCTGTTACGTCTCTTTGGTGACAGTAGGACCTGGGCCCGACGCATCGCGAGCAGACCAGCTTGGCTCCGCCCTCCCCCTTGGCGAGCGAAACCAGCCCTCGATACTATAGCCCCAGGGCTCCTAACCACATGTTAAATGTATGCGTATTGGAAGTCATTTGCTAGAGCACGTCGGTAAACGGCCAGGTAGAACGCTAATTATCTATTTTCGTTACGCGATTAACCAAACGCGTATACTCTTGATTTGTTCAGCGCAATGATTGTCAAGAAGTATTTGACGTTTTCCGCCAGCGTAGGCGGAGGCTTCTTGGCCGTTACGGAGGAGGCAGACATGGCCGCAGGAAGGGTCACGATCGTCGACGTCGCGAAGCTCGCGGGAACATCGACGGCGTCAGTCTCCTATTACCTCAACGGCAAGCTCGAGAAGCTTGGCGCCCCCACCCAGCAACGCATCGCGTCGGCAATCCGCGAAACGGGTTACGTGCCCAACGCCCAGGCCCAGGCGCTCTCCGGCAAGCCGACCCACGTCATTGGCCTCGTGCTGCTCGACAACACGAACCTGTGGGCCGGCCAGATTCAGAGCGGAGTCGAGAGCGTCGCACGCGACGCGGGCCTCCAGACCGTCGTCTGTGGCACCAACTTCAACCGCAAGAACGAGCAGGCCTGCGTCGAGAAGCTGCTCTCGCTTGGCGTCGACGGCTTCATCATCCAGCCCACGTCGAACTTCAAGGCCATTCACGACCGCGTCCGCAGGGCGGGACGGCCCATGGTCTTCTTCGACTGCGATACGTTTGACCTCTCCACCAGCTGGGTTAAGGCAAATCTTTACGATGGCGTCTACACTGCGATCCAGACCTGCATCGAATCGGGCTACGACCGCTTTGTGAGCGTTGCCGCGCCCTCTACGCAGATGTCGCTCCGCACGCGTATCGAGCGTTCGAGCGCATTCTCAGACGTTCTTTCCGCGCACAACATCGACTACACCGAGATTCCCATCGACCATGACGGCCCCTCGGTAACGGAGCTTTACGAGAAGTTCAAGTACACGCTCTCCCCCGCGCATCGCACGCTCGTCTTCGTCCAGAACCAGTGGGCCCTCTCCCGCGTTTTCCAAGCCCTCGAGAACAGCCGCGACCTCATGCCAGACAGGATTGGTCTTCTGGGCCTCAACTGCACGGAGTGGACTGCCCTCACGACGCCCACGATCTCGACGGTCATCGAGCCGGTGCGTCAGGAAGGCCGCCTCGCCTGCCAGATGCTGCTCGAGCTCCTGGAAAACGAGAACGCGCGACCCAGGCAGGAGATCCTCTCCTGTCGCACGAGGTGGATGGCCTCCACGCTCTAGCTTCACCGCGAGGATTGCCACCGCGCAACCCGCAGCGTTCGCATGTGTTGCCGCCGCGCGACCCTCCTCCGACATCGCCCGTAACAAAAAGGGGCGCCAGGCATATGCCCGGCGCCCCTCAGCTTACCAAGTGGCTTTCGTCAGAGACTAGAGAAGGCTCTTGACGGTGGCCTCGAGATCAGCGGCGGTGAGCTTGAACTCCTTCTGGAGCCAATCAGCGGTGCCTACCTGGCCGAACTGCTCGACGATGCCGTGACGCTTGAAGGGCACGGCAACGGCGTTCTCGGCGAGGACGGACGCGACGGCGTCGCCCAGGCCACCGATGACACCGTGGTTCTCGAAGGTCACGATGGCCTTCTTGCCCTTGGCCTCGGAGAGGATGAGCTCCTCATCGAGCGGCTTGATGCAGAACATGTCGATGACCTCGGTGGAGATGCCCTGCTTCTCGAGCTCCTCGGCGGCATCGAGGGCGTCGGAGACGAGGCGGCCGGCGGAGATGATCAGCACGTCGGAGCCCTCGCAAAGGACGTTGCCCTTGCCAACCTCGAACGTGGAGCCCTCAGCGTAGACGTTGCGGATGGCCTTGCGGTCGCCGCGGAAGTAGTTGATGCCAGGCATGCCAGCGCAGGCCTCGACGACCCAAGCCATCTGCACGGCGTCAGCGACGTCGAAGACGCGAGCGCCCGGAATGGTGCGCATGATGGCGACATCCTCGAAGGAGGTGTGGGTGCCACCGTTGGCCGCGACGGAGAAGCCGGGGTCAGAACCGTACATGTTGATGGTATTGTGCGCGTAGGCGCCAGAGAGGAAGACCTGGTCGAACGCACGACGCGCGATGAACGGCGCGAAGGTGTGGACGAACGGGATGTAGCCCTCGGAAGACATGCCGGCAGCAACACCCATCATGTTGGCCTCGGAGATG